>JAESFN010000066.1_pt1 | contig 256221 bp, 258 predicted proteins | sample 9269411 | NCBI WGS metagenome assembly JAESFN01 (sample SAMN14505399, study PRJNA617100) | algae metagenome | isolation source: Iphinoe sp. HA4291-MV1 and co-occurring heterotrophs from trail next to... | place: USA: Maunawili Falls, Hawaii | collected 2009-07-25
CTATCTTGCCGACAATCTCAGCGCGCTTGTCGATCAGGCCATGGGTCACGAGTTTCATACGATGACATTACGCATCGCAGGCGATGGCATCCATCAGGCTCTTGGTGCAATTGCTACATAATACCGGAGGTCGTGGAAGGACGCCGTTTCAAGGCGATCGTCCTGCACGACGCCGAGGATGTCGTCCATTCTGCCGAACTCGGCATCTTCGACGCCCTGATCGGACCGTTCGATCTCGTCCAGCTGCCCGTGGTCCCACTGATCGATCCGACATCGAGATGGGTCGCCGGCCACTATGCGGACGAGTTCGCCGAGGCGCATGGCAAGGAAATGGTCGTCCGACAGGCGCTCGGCGCCGCTGTCCCTTCCGCCGGGGTCGGATGTGCGATCTCACGCGCCGCCCTGGCCCGCATCGCGGCCGTGCATGGCCGACCGTTCGACCCGTTGAGTCTCACCGAAGACTATGAGCTGGGATTGCGGCTGCGGGCGATGGGCGGCCGCGGCGCGTTCGTCAGATTGCGGGCCGAAAGCGGTCGGGCGGTGGTTGCGACGCGCGAGTTCTTTCCGGCGACGCTCGACGCCGCCGTCGCCCAGAAATCGCGCTGGATGGCAGGGATCGCGCTGGCCGGGTGGGAGCGTCTCGGCTGGGAAGGCGGCGTCGCCGAACGCTGGATGCGGCTGCGCGACCGCCAGTCGGTCTTCGCTGCGATCGTCCTGTTCGCAGCCTATGCCGTGCTCGTGCTCTGGGGCCTGTTCTATCTGGTAGAGCTGATCTCCGGCCGGCCGATGCGGCCGGTCTCCGACCTGTTGGCCGTTCTGCTCCTGATCAATTCCGTCCTCTTCGCCTGGCGCCTTGCGATGCGTTCCGGCTTCGTCGCACGGGCTTATGGTCCCGGCGAAGGATTGCGGTCCATTCCGCGCGTTCTGGTGGGCAATATCGTCGCCATGCGGGCGGCGCGCCTGGCCGTGATACGCTATCTGGCCGGGCGCCGGACCGGCGCGACCATCTGGGGCAAGACCGCCCACAATTTTCCGGTCCAGCTGCCGGCCGAATGAGCGGCCCGGCCCCGCCGCTCAGGTTCCTCGCCATCGTCCTTGGCGGCTGGATCGCGGTCCGGGCGGTGACACTGATGTCCTGGCAGAATCCACCTGCCGTTGCGGAGCCTCGACGAGAACTCAGGGAAGCCGCAATCCAGGCCGCCGAAGCCGCGCGGCCGACGCCCGCAACGGCCGAGTTCGCTATCGCGACCGGCATATCAGACATCCGTGCCGCGACACCTTCCGCCGCGCCGGCCGCGGCCAGCTCATATGCGGCCGATGACCGATGCTGCGGGTCCGGTGCGCCGCTGGCCTTGCCTCTTTCGCCGGCGCCGGCCCTGACTTCGCCCCCGATGTCATTATCGAGCCCGCGCCCGGGCACGCCGCCGGTTCTTCCCGCGCCCGGGGCTTCGACATCTGCAGATCGCTCTCGCTGGTCCGCATCCGCCTGGCTGCTGGTCCGGCGCGACGCCGTCACGCCGACACTGGCGCCCGGCGGCAGCCTGGGTGGCAGTCAGGCCGGCGCCCGCCTGCTCTATCGGCTGGGCGGGGACAACGGACCCTTCATCCGCCTTGGCGGGCGTATTTATGCGCCGCTGCGTCGAGCCGCCGGCGCCGAGGCGGCGGTCGGGATCGACTGGCAGCCTGTCCGCCGGCTGCCGCTCTTCCTGCTGGCGGAACGCCGCCAGGCGCTTGGCGATGAGGGGCGCTCCGCTTTCTCGCTCACGCTCTATGGTGGCGCAAGCGCCGACTTGCCCCTCGGCATCCGACTCGACGGCTATGCCCAGACGGGTGTCGTCGGGCTCAGGTCGCGCGATCCCTTCGTCGATGCCGCGGTGCAGCTGCGCCGCCCGGTCGGCCCGGTCGAGATCGGGGCCGGCGCCTGGGGCGCGGCCCAGCCCGGTGCGGCGCGACTGGACGTCGGCCCGCAGATTTCCGTCCGCTTGCCCGCCAGGCGCGCGAACCTGCGTCTCTCGGCCGACTGGCGCGTCCGGATCGCCGGCAATGCGGCGCCCGGCTCCGGGCCGGCGCTGACGCTCGGTGCGGATTTCTAGGATCGGCCATCAAAGCGATTCAGTTTGCCGTCGTCCTCGGCTAGGGTCGCACTCCCATGGATATCTACCTGCCGATCGCCGGCCTCTCGGTGAACGCCCTGGTCATCATCGGCCTTGGCGGGGTCGTCGGCCTGCTCACCGGCATGGTCGGCGTCGGCGGCGGATTCCTGACGACGCCGATCCTCATTTTCTATGGCATTCCGCCGGCCGTCGCCGTGGCGTCCACCGCGTCGCAGATCACCGGGACCAGCATCTCCGGCGTGCTCGCCCACCGCCGCCGCCGCGGCGTCGATCTCCAGATGGGCGCGGTGCTGATCTTCGGCGGTATCCTGGGCTCGATCGTCGGCGGTGTCATCTTCCGGCTGCTCCAGCAGGGCGGCCAGATCGATACCGTCATTTCGATTCTCTATGTGCTCCTGCTTGGCAGCATCGGCCTGATGATGGCCAGGGAAGCGGCCACCGCGCTCGGTATTCTCAAGCGCGGCGAGGCCGATGGAGAGCGCCCGCCGCGCCGTCACAATCCGCTGATCGCGATGCTGCCGATGCGCTGGCGCTTCTATCGCTCCGGCCTCTACATCTCGCCCTTCGCGCCATTGCTGCTCGGCTTCGCCTCCGGCCTGCTGACCGTCCTTCTCGGCATTGGCGGCGGCTTCATCATGGTGCCGGCGATGATCTATCTGCTCGGCATGTCGGCGGCGGTGGTCGTCGGCACCTCGCTGCTCCAGATCCTGTTCGTCACCGCCGCCACGACGATCGTGCACGCCACGACCACCCGCTCGGTCGACATCGTGCTCGCCGGCCTTCTCCTGCTCGGATCGGTCATCGGCGCGCAATATGGCGCCTGGCTCGCCCAGCGGATGAAGCCGGAACTGCTCCGCATGATCCTCGCGATCGTCGTGCTCGGCGTCGCGCTCAGGATGGCGCTTCAGCTCGGCTGGCGGCCCGAGGAAATCTATACGGTGCAGATGCTGTGAGGTCGTTCCGGGCGCTTCTCCTGGCGCTGTTCGCGCCCGCGATCCTGGGGCAGGCCGAGCCGCGGCTCGTGCCGGACGTGTCCCAGCGACAGATCGAGATCCGCTACAGTTTCACCGGCGCGGAGCTGCTGCTGTTCGGTGCGATCGTCTATCCGGACGGGCGCACGCCGGGAGGCGACACCGACATCGCCGTCGTGCTGAAGGGGCCGCTCGAGCCCATCGTGGTGCGCGAGAAGCAGAAGGTGGCCGGCATCTGGATGAATGTCGACCGGGTGCGGTTCCGTTCCGCGCCGTCCTTCTACGCGGCCGCCTCCTCCCGTCCGCTGCGGCAGCTGGTCGACGAGCGGACTGCCGCGATCTACGAGCTCGGTCTCGACAATCTCCAGCTTTCGCCCGGCGGCGGCGCCGATGCCGCGACACTGCGGCGCTTCGAGCAGGGGTTCATCGACCTGCGCCGTCGTGCGCAGCTCTACGCCGAATATCCGCGCGGCGTGGAGATCAGCGAGGGCGTGCTCTACCGTGCGCGCATCACCATCCCGGCCCGGGTGCCGGTCGGCACCTATACGGCGGAGACCTTCCTCATCCGCGACGGGCGCGTTCTTGCCGGCGCGGCGCGCGAGATCCGGATCGAGAAACTGGGTTTCGAGGGCTTCATCGCCGACGCCGCCGAGCGCTGGTCGCTCACCTACGGCATCACCGCGGTCGCGCTTTCGCTGCTGCTCGGCTGGGGCGCGAGCGCGGCGTTCCGCCGGCGCTATGGCTGACAGCGCAAACGGCTTGTTTACCGGACTGGTCTAAGCCCGCTGCCGACCTCCAGCGGATGAAGGATGGCTGGCGCCATGACCGACGCGATGAATCTCCACAGCTTTCCGACGAATGACGAAACCGGCTCCGCAGCGCCCGGCGGACAGCGCCGCACCCTGACGGCGCAGCACGAGGCGATTGGTCAGATCATCGAGATCTCCGGCGGCGGTGCGCGCGTCGAAGTGTTCAGCCGCCGGCTCAATGAACTGTCCGGCGATCCCGATCCCTCGGTCGCGATGTCCGGTCAGGTCGGCAGCCAGATCAAGGTCGAATGCGGCCGCCGCTGGCTGCTCGCCAATGTCCGCAGCCTCAGGGTCGCCGACGCCGAAGCCGGCGTGATCGTGACCGAAATCGACTTTCTCGGCGAGGGTGACGAGGATCCGCAGACCGGCAGGCTGGTCAACTTCAAGCGGGGCATCACCGCCTATCCGATCCCCGGCAGCAAGGCCTATCCCGTCACCGGCACCGACCTCAAGCAGATGTTCGCTGCCGACGAGCGCGCCCATATCGAGATCGGCACCGTCTTCCCGACCCGCGACGTGCGCGCCGCGCTCCTCGTCGACGCGCTGCTCGGCAAGCATTTCGCGCTGCTGGGCTCGACCGGCACCGGCAAGTCGACGTCGGCCGCCCTCATCATGCACCGGATCTGCGATGCGAGCCCGGAAGGGCATATCGTGATGATCGACCCGCACGGCGAATATTCCGCCGCGTTCAAGGGCAATGGCGAGCTGTTCAATGTCGACAATCTCGCCATGCCCTACTGGCTGATGAACTTCGAGGAGCATTGCGAGGTCATTCTCACCAGCCAGGGCGCAGAGCGCCAGCGCGACAAGGACATCCTCGCCAAATGCCTGTTGCAGGCCCGCGCCAAGAACCGCGCGGCCGAGGGGCTCAACAAGCTGACCGTCGACTCGCCGATCCCTTACGCCCTGTCGGATCTGACCGCGGCGATCACCAACGACATGGGCCTGCTCAACAAGGCGACCGATACGGCGCCCTACATGCGGCTCAAGAGCAAGATCGACGAGCTGAAATCGGATCCCCGTTACCAGTTCATGTTCTCCGGCATGCTGGTCGCGGACTCGATGTCCGGATTCATCTCGAAGATCTTCCGGCTGCCGGCCAACGGCAAGCCGATCTCGATCATCGACGTGTCCGGCGTGCCCAGCGATATCACGTCCGTGGTGGTTGCCGTGCTGTCGCGCCTCGTCTTCGACTATGCGATCTGGTCGCGCAACGAGGTGCAACGCCCGGTGCTTCTGGTCTGCGAGGAGGCGCATCGCTATGTGCCGTCGGACAAGATCGACAATGGCCAGGCGGTGCGCAAGATCCTCGAACGGATCGCCAAGGAAGGTCGTAAATATGGCGTGTCGCTGGGCCTCATCACGCAGCGCCCGTCCGACCTTGCCGAGGGCGTGCTTTCGCAGTGCGGCACGATCATCGCGATGCGCCTCAACAACGACCGCGACCAGGCGTTCGTGAAGTCGGCGATGCCGGAAGGCTCGCGCGGCTTCCTCGACGTCATCCCGGCGCTCCGGAACCGCGAATGCATCGTCTGCGGCGAGGGCGTGGCGATCCCGATCCGGGTGTCTTTCGATGACCTCGAACGCGATCGCCGGCCGGCCTCGTCCGATCCGCTCTTCTCCGAGCTGTGGCGCCATGCCGGCGAGGAGGACGCAATGGTCGCCCGCGTCGTCAAGCGCTGGCGCGCGCAGGGCCGGTAAGGCTTTTCAGGGAAGGCGCGAGCACCGGGGCGGGCCGATCCCGACGTAGCGACAGGAAATCAGGGCGCGGCCGCACCGGCGCCGGGCGGCTGCGCAGCGTTCGTCCGCACCGCGCCGAGCGGCGTTGCCAGCAGGCCCCGCAGTCGGCCGCGGAAGTTCGCCAGGTCGGCGCCGGCGAGTTGCGCGCGTTCGGTGAAGCGCACCGAGCGCGGATTGATCGACTGGCCGTTTCGATACATTTCGTAGTGGAGATGCGGGCCGGTCGAGAGACCGGTCGAGCCGACATAGCCGATCACCTGCCCTTGCCGCACGCGCGTGCCGGGACTCACCGCAAAGCGGCTCATGTGCGAGTAGGAGGTGGCGAGGCCCCCCGCATGGCTGAGCCGCACCTGCCGGCCATAGCCGCCGGCCCAGCCGGCGCGCGCGACGGTGCCGTCCATCGCGGCGAGGATCGGCGTGCCGTAGGACGCACGGAAATCGAGGCCGCGATGCATCCGCGCATAGCCCAGGATCGGATGCATCCGAAGGCCGTAATTGGATGTGATGCGCCCGGGAACGGGCTGCTGGATCCCGCCGCGCTGCCGGCCCACGCCCGACGCCTCATACCATTGCGCGCGACCCTCCGAGGTCCACTGCATCATCTGCAGATCGCGCCCGCTGCCGCGGTCGAGACCCGCATAGAGAAGCTGGCCGACCTCGGTCTCCCCGGTCGCGGCACGGCGATGCTCGATGATGAAATCGAAACGATCCGAAGCGCCGATGTCGGATATGCTGATCTGACTGGAGATCGCGCGAAGGTAGGTCTCGATCGCCCGCGCCGGCACGCCCGCGCTGCGGGCCGCGCGATACAGGCTCTGGCCAACCCGCCCCTGGATACGAAGCGGCGTCTCGTCGACCGCAATGGGAATTTGCGTGAGCCTCAGCGCGCCATCGACGCGGGCAAGCTCGATGCGCAGATCGAAGCGGGCGCGGAAGCTCAATCTGTCGAGCGGGCGGGCGACCATGCGGTTGGGCCGGCGCCCCAGTGTCAGATCGATCGCCGTGCCCGGGCGGATGTCGGTGACCGGCACGACCGTGCCGATCATGGTCGCGACCCGGTCGGCCTCGGCGCCACCCACGCCCGCGCGTTCGAGCACGCGCGCGAAACCGTCGCCGCGCCCGAGAGTGGCGCGCAGGTCGATGATCGGGCGCTCGGGGATGTCGGCCAGCGGCTGGACGGCATCGGTCGGCGCCATCCGCCGACCGGTGTCGCCGCCATAAGCGAGCGGCGCGATGCCGAGCGTTCGCGACTCTTCGAACTGCGCGTCGGGAAAGGGTTCAGGCGAAAAGCCCGCGATCGGCCCCATTTCAGGCGCGAGCGACCAGGCCGCATAGCAGAGCGCGGTACAGGTGATGAGGCCGCGGAACCATTCCCGGCTGCCGATCCGCTGGCCGAGATCGACGACCAGATCGAGATCGCCGACACGCGCCCGGACACCGTCGACCTTCTGGCCGAACTGCGGTCGCAATGTCGTGCTGCCCGGGCGGAGCGCGGCACTCCCCGAACTCGCGGCAATGTTGTCGAGTTGATACAAGGCTGCCCTGTCCCCGCGCCCGTCCTGGCCCGTCGGGCGACCCCCGCTCGACAGGCGAAGAAGGGTGTGAAGAAAAGAGGTTAAAGTCAAATTACGACTTTGTCGCCCGGACTCGGGCTGCGACGAATCGGCCAGCGCGCCGGACGAGTGGAGTCGCGGGCGCGGCACCGGAAAAGGTTGCGCTTTGGCTCGCGCGCAACGATCTTGTCGGCATGACCGCGTTCGCCCGCGCGCCTTTGAAGGCCATTCTCGGGCCAACCAACACCGGCAAGACCCACCTGGCGGTCGAGCGCATGTGCGCCCATTCGTCCGGCATGATCGGCTTTCCGCTGCGCCTCCTGGCGCGCGAGGTCTATGACCGGATCGTCAAGCTCAAGGGCGAAAAGCAGGTCGCCTTGCTGACGGGTGAGGAGAAGATCCTGCCTGCGGGCGCGCGCTGGTTCTGCTGCACGGCGGAAAGCATGCCGGTCGGCGGAGACGTGTTCGCCGGAGCTGACAACAAGAATCCCCGGGATTTTGCCTTTGTTGCGCTCGACGAGGCGCAACTCGGCGCCGATCCGGAGCGTGGTCATGTGTTCACCGATCGGCTGCTCCATGCGCGCGGCCGCGAGGAGACGATGATCCTCGGCTCGGAGAGCCTGAAGCCGATGGTCCGGTCGCTCCTGCCCGATGCCGAGATCGTGACGCGCCCGCGTTTTTCGACCCTGTCCTATGCCGGCCCGGCCAAGCTCTCGCGCCTGCCGCCGCGTTCGGCGATCGTCGCCTTCTCGGCCGAGCAGGTCTATGCCGTGGCCGAGATGCTGCGCCGGATGCGCGGCGGCGCCGCAGTGGTGATGGGCGCCCTTTCGCCCCGCACGCGCAATGCCCAGGTGGCGATGTATCAGGCGGGCGAGGTCGACTACCTGGTCGCCACCGATGCGATCGGCATGGGGCTCAATATGGACGTCACCCATGTCGCCTTTGCCGGCCTCTCCAAGTTCGATGGCAACCGGCGGCGTCGGCTCACCCCGGCCGAGATGGCGCAGATCGCCGGCCGTGCCGGACGCCACCAGCGCGACGGGACATTCGGCTCGCTGACCTTCGAAGGCGAGGCCCAGGCCGAGTTCCGGCCGGAAGAGATCGAGGCGATCGAGGAGCATCGCTTTGCGCCGCTGGACTTCCTCTACTGGCGTGAAAGCGCGCTCGACTTCGGCGGCGTCGAGCCGCTGATCCGGTCGCTCGAGCGCCGCCCGGCGGTCCGCACGTTGCGTCCGGCCCCCGAGGCGATCGATCTCGTGGTCCTGAAGCTCCTGTCCGCCGACCCGGTCGCCGAACGCGCGACCGGGACGCAGATGGTCCGTCGTCTCTGGGCCGCCTGCGGCCTTCCCGACTTCCGCAAGACCGGGCCGGAACATCACAGCCGGCTGGTCGCCCGCATCTTCGGCCATCTCAGCGAGGGCGCAGGCCATATCCCGAAGGACTGGTTCGCGGCCGAGGTGGCGAAGCTCGACAATGTCCAGGGCGACATCGAGACGCTCGCCGACAGGCTCGCCGGCATCCGCACCTGGGCCTATGTCGCCCATCGCGCCGACTGGCTGGCCGCGCCAGCCGAGATGGCCGAGCGCGCAATGGCGGTCGAGGAAAAACTGTCCGAGGCGCTGCACGAGCGCCTGACCCAGCGCTTCGTCGATCGGCGCACGGCAGTGTTGATGCGCGACCTCGGCCGCAAGGGTGCCGGCGAGTTCCCGGTGCTGATCGACGATGCGGGTGAGGTCAGCGTCGGTTCCTATGCGATCGGCAAGCTCAGCGGCTTCGCGTTCGAGGTCGACCCGGCGGCCCGACATGCCGACCGCAAGATGCTGCTCGCCACTGCCGAGCGGCGGCTGGCCGGCGAATATGAGAAGCGCGCTGCTGCGCTGGTCGCCGACACCGACGATCATTTCACGCTTGGAACCGCGCCGGACCAGCCGGTAACGATCCTCTGGCGCGGCCATGAGGTTGCGAGGCTCGGGCCGGGCAAGAACCTGCTCAGCCCGCGCGTCCAGCTCGACCGACGCATCGATTCCGTCTCGCCGCAAGGCCGCGAGGCGGTGATTTCCCGGCTGAAGGACTGGATCCGCGACCAGGTCGGACTCGTGCTGGGGCCGCTTCGCGCTGCCGGCCATGCCGCGCAGGACCTGTTCACGCCGGCCCATGCCCGCGCCTTGCTGGCCCTGCTCGTCGATGAAGGCGGCATCGTCGCGCGCGATGCGGTCGCCGGCGCGCTCGCTTCGCTCGACAAGGAGCAGCGTCGCGCGGTCACCGCGCTCGGGGTGCGGATCGGCGCGCTGGACCTGTTCATGCCGGCAGTGCTGAAGCCGGAGGCGATGCGCTGGCGCGCGGCCCTGCGCGCCGCGCAGGCGGGCCGGCCGATGCCGCATCTGCCGCCCGCCTCCAGCGTCGTGCTGCCGATGAGCGGCAAGGCGAACGGCGAGGCACGGCTCGGCTTCCGCGCCGCAGGGCCGCAATGGGTCCGTGTCGACATGGCGGAGCGCATGGCGCGGCAGGCGCATGAGGCGCGCACCGGCCGGGATCGCGCACCGGTCAATCAGGCGCTGGTGACCTCGCTCGGCCTCAAGCCCGAAGCGGTGGCGAAGCTGATGCGCGACCTCGGCTTTCGCGCCGTGATACGCGAGGCGGGCGAGCCGCCCGGCTGGGTCTGGCGAGGCCGCGAACGTTCCCCCCAGCCACGCCGCAAGCCGGGCAGCGGCAATGCCTTCGCGGCCCTGGCGGGGCTCAGGCGTGGCTGACACGCTCAGGCTCGACAAGTTCCTGTGGTTCGCAAGGATCGTGAAGACGCGCGCTCTGGCCCAGGCGCTTGCCGAGGACGGCCGTATCCGCCTCGATGGCCGCATATTGACCCAGGCCCACACCCCGGTCCGGGTCGGCGACGTGCTGAGCTTCGCGCAGCGCGGCGCGGTGCGTGCGCTGAGGGTCGAGGCGCTGCCCGCCCGTCGCGGACCGCCGGCGGAGGCGCGTCTTCTCTATTCCGAGCTCCGCGCGAACGGTCTGTCCCAGGATTCGCGGGATTTTGCGAGGGAACCGCTTATGGTGCGGCGCCGCATCATTCCGAATTGACGAGCGAAGGCGGCGACGCTTAGGGACGTCGGCGGGGAGAAGAGAGCTGCCATGACCTACGTCGTCACTGATGCCTGCATCCGCTGCAAATATATGGACTGCGTCGAAGTCTGTCCGGTGGACTGCTTCTACGAGGGCGAGAACATGCTCGTCATCAATCCCAGCGAGTGTATCGACTGCGGCGTGTGCGAGCCCGAATGTCCGGCCGAGGCGATCCTGCCCGATACGGAAAGCGGCCTCGAGAAGTGGCTGGAACTGAACACCACCTATTCCGCGGAATGGCCGAACCTCACCCGCAAGAAGGATTCGCCGGCCGACGCCGATGAGTACAAGGGCGAGGACGGCAAGTTCGAGAAGTATTTCTCCGCCGAACCCGGCGAGGGCGACTGATCCCGGAACGAAGGGTTCGCGAAACAGCGGCGTGACTTTTGTGAGGGAGCGGCTAGCTTGGCCGCACCCTGACAGGAGGAGCCCGCATGAACGCCAGCCTTTCCCGCTACGCGCCGACCTTCCTTTCCATCCTGCGCATCGTCACCGGGCTCATCTTCCTTGAGCACGGGACGCAGAAGTTCCTGAGCTTTCCGGCCGGCGAGATGGCGGGCATCGGGCCTGCGCTCGCGCATCCGGGCGCCTATGCCGGCATCATCGAACTGATCGCCGGCCTGCTCATCACCATCGGCCTGTTCACGCGCCCGGCGGCCTTTGTCGCGTCCGGGACGATGGCGGTGGCCTACTGGATGGTGCACGCGCCGCAAAACCCCTTCCCGATCAATAATGGCGGAGACGCGGCCATTCTCTATTGCTTCGCCTTCCTGTACTTCGTGTTCGCCGGACCGGGGCCGATCAGCGTGGATGCACGACGCGGCGGCTGAACGCCGCAGGGGTGGATTTCCGCTGATTTTGCTGCTATATGAGACAAATCGAAGCGGGTGCTTGCGCATCCGCCGACGGTGATCAACAGCTTATTGCCGCACCGCCGGAATTACCAAACGCGTCTGTCGGGGAGGATGCGGGCTAAACCGGTTGTCTTGCGGCTGTTCCACGGGAAGGTTTCATTTGATGGCAACGAAGGCGTTGAGCTTCGACGTTGGCGACTATGTCGTTTACCCCAAGCACGGTGTTGGCCGTGTGATCGACCTGCAGAGCACCGATATCGCCGGCATGGAGCTCGAGCTTTATGTGCTCCGGTTCGAGAAGGAAAAGATGACGCTGCGCGTTCCGACCAACAAGGCGGAAAGCGTGGGCATGCGCAAGCTGTCGTCCGACAAGACGATGCAGGAAGCGCTCGCGACGCTGAAGGGCAAGCCGAAGGTGAAGCGCACCATGTGGTCGCGCCGCGCCCAGGAATATGAGGCGAAGATCAATTCGGGCGACCTCGTATCGATCGCCGAGGTGGTCCGCGACCTGTTCCGGCCGGACGATGCCCCCGAGCAGAGCTATTCCGAACGGCAGATTTTCGAGGCCGCCTCGACCCGCCTCGCGCGCGAGCTGGGCGCGATGGAGGAGGTCGACGAGAAGACGGCGCTCGCCAAGCTGCTCGACATCCTGAACAAGGCCGCGGTGGTGCATCACAAGGTGCGTGTCGAGGCCTGAGCCTTTTGCCGGGCCCCGGCCGGGCGCAGGCATTCGAAAAAGGCGGTCCGGGAACGGGCCGCCTTTTTCATTGCGTGGCGCACCTGCTTCTGTATTATACTGACAATACAGTTCAGCTCCGGAGGATATCATGCGCAAGCTCATCGCGATCGGACCGGCCCTCCTGCTGGCCGCGGCCTGTTCGGCCGGTGCCCAGGCCAACCAGCATCAGGCGAGCGGCCAGAGCGGGCAGCGCAGTTTCGACGTTGGCGCCTTCCATGGTGTTTCGCTGCGCGGTTCGCACGACGTCGTTGTGACCGCCGGCGCCCAGCCGTCGGTGCGCGCCGAGGGCGATACGGCGGCGCTCGACGGGCTCGACATCCGGGTCGAGGACGGCGTGCTCAAGGTCGGCACCCAGCGCAACTGGTCGTGGAATGGCCCGGGCGGCCATGTCACCGTCTATGTGACCGCGCCCGCGATCGATTCCGCATCGATCGGCGGCTCGGGCGATCTCAGGATCGACCGTGTCCAGGCGCAGGACTTCGACGCCTCGATCAGCGGCTCGGGCGACATGGACATCGCGGCATTGCAGGCGCGCGAGGCGGAATTCTCGATCGCCGGCTCGGGGAGCATTCGCGCGGCCGGCGCCGCCGAGGCGGTCGAGGTTTCCATCGCGGGTTCGGGCGATGCGACGCTCGAAGGCCTGAATGCACGCCGCGTCGAGGTCTCGGTGATGGGTTCGGGCAGCATCGCGATCGGGGCAAGTGAATCGGTCAGCGGCTCGATCATGGGCTCGGGCGACGTGACTGTGCGGGGCGGGGCGCGCTGCTCGGTCTCCCGCATGGGCTCCGGCGAGGTGCGCTGCGGCAGCTGAGGCACGCGCCTTTCCATTGACCCTTAGGTTTTTGCGGGCATGGTCCGGTGTCATGATCCGGACCCTGCCTGTTCTCGCCGCGGGCCTTGCCGCGCTCACCGCCCCCGCTTCGGCTGCGGAGCGCCGCTATTCAGTCACCGATTTCGAGCGGGTGACCGTCGAAGGACCCTATGTCGTGCGGCTGGTTGTCGGCCGCCCGTCGTCCGCGGCGGCGCGTGGACCCCAGGATTCGATCGAGCGGGTCTCGATCGACACAGTGGGCCAGACATTGCGCATCCGGCCGAACCGCTCCGGCTGGACCGGAAGCCCCGGCGCGCAGCAGGGGGTGGTCGAGGTCACGCTGACGACCCGCACGTTGCGGTCGGCGCGCGTCATCGGTGCGGGTCGGCTCGATATTGATCGCGCGGCGGGTCTGCGCCTCGATATCGGGCTGGAGGGCAGCGGCCGGCTCGTCGTCACCAACATCGCGGCGGACAATCTCTATCTCGCGCTCCGTGGCGCCGGACGGCTGGAGGTCGCGGGTCGCGCGGAGGCAGTCTATGCCGACATCCTCGGCTCCGGCGACCTGGACGGCGCCGCGCTTGCTGCCGAGAATGCAACGGTCACCGCCGGGACGACCGGCACCATCTCGCTCGGCGCATCGCGCACCGCCCGGATCACCGCCAACGGGGTCGGAGAGGTGGCCATTCTCGGCCGCCCCGCCTGCACCGTCCGGGGACTGGGGGCCGGCCAGGTGCGCTGCGGCTCAGATCAGCGCCAGCCGCGCTAGCTCGCCGGCGATCCGTTCGGGCATCGCCGCCAGTCCGCTGGCTCCAGCGAGGTCGGGCGGGGCATCGGCGCCGGCGAGGTAGCGCCAGCCCTGATGCGCGCGCTTCGTCATCATTTCGACGGGGATCAGAGCTGCCGACAGCAGGATCAGCGTTCGCCGGTCGCTCTCGCGTTCGTCGAAGCCGACGATGGCCTGTCGCGCCACCAGCCGGTGCCTGACGATCCAGTAGAGCGAGCCGCCGGTCAGCGCATCGGACCGCTTCGGCCGGTACCGGGTCACGATCGCCACCCGATCGCCCTCCCGCCGCGCCTCCACCCGTTCGCGCAGGGCGTCGAGCGTACCGCACCCGACGGCGACCTTGCTGATGTGAAGATCAGGCATCGCGAACGCACGTGGCGCCCTCGACCCTGGCGATCAAGTCCCTAGCCCACCAGGCCGGTCGCGACAGCGAGGCCCAGGAAGGCGAGGAAGCCCATCGAATCGGTGGTCATCGTCACGAACACCGAGGATGCCACGGCGGGATCAGCGCCGAACCGTTCCAGCGTCAGCGGCACCAGCACGCCGGCGAGGCCCGCGATCACGATATTGGTCATCATCGCCGAGGCGATCACGACCCCGAGCATCGGATTCTGGAAGACCAGCGAAACACCGGTTCCGATCACCACCGCCACCGTCGCGCCGTTGAGGAGCGCGACGCGGATTTCGCGCAATACCGAGCGCCAGCGGTTGGAGCGGGTCAGCTGATTGGTCGCGAGCGCGCGCACCGTCACCGCCAGCGTCTGCGTCCCGGCATTGCCGCCGACGCCCGCAACGATCGGCATCAGCGTCGCCAGCGCCACCATCTGCGCGATCGCACCTTCGAACCGGCTGATGATGAAGGACGCGACGAGCGCGGTAACGAGGTTGGCGAGCAGCCAGCGTACCCGCGCCTTGTAGCTGTCGATCACCGGCTCGTTGATGTCGCCTTCGCCGGCGCCGGACAGCAGCAGCGCGTCCTCGCTCGCCTCCTCCTGGATGATGTGGACGATGTCGTCGGCGGTGATCATGCCGACCAGCCGGCCGCCCTGATCCACCACCGCGGCCGAGACGAGCGCATATTTCTGGAAGCGCAGCGCCACCTCCTCCTGGTCCATGTCGACCGGGATGAGGGTCTGCTCGCGCTGCATGACGTCGGCGACGGCGATCCGCCGCGGCGTGGTCAGGATCCAGGAAAGCAGGCAGGTGCCGACCGGGCGATGCGCAGGATCGACGACGAAAATCTCGAAGAAGTCGGTGGGCAGATTCTCGCCGGCGCGCAGATAGTCGATCATCTGGCCGACCGTCCAATGCTCCGGAACTGCGACCGCGTCGCGCCGCATCAGCCGGCCGGCGGATTCCTCCGGATAGGACAGGGCCTCCTCGATGGCGGCGCGATCGTCGGGGTCGAGCGCGCGCAGGACCGCCCGCTGATCCTCCTCCTCCATGTCCTCGATGATCGCGACGGCATCGTCGGTATCGAGCTCGCCCGCGATCTCGGCGACCTGATGCGGTTCGAGCGCCTCCAGCAGCTCGTCGCGCACCCAGTCGTTCATCTCGGCGAGCACGTCGCCATCGAGGAGGCCGGCGAGGGCGGCGGCGAGGCGCTGGCGCTGATCGCGGTCGACCAGCTCGAACAGGTCGGCGATGTCAGCCGGGTGGAGCGGCTCGACCAGCGCGCGCGCGCCCTCGTCGTCGCCGGCGTCGGCCCGTTCGACCACCTCCTGGACGAATTCGGGCTTCAGCCGGTCGTCCTCGTCCAGCCGGGTTTCGACGACGGGTGCGGCGTCTTCCGGGATTTCGAGGTCGCTCTCGCTCATCTCGCCCTCCCTCATATGATGCGCCGACCGAAGGCTTCCTAGGCGCGTCGCCCGGGCCTGTCGATATCGCACGGCCGGGGTGGCGTATCGCCGCTGCGGACACTAAGTCCGGCGCGAGCGAACGGTTCCCAAGGAGAGTTTCATGTCCGACGATCTCAACACCCTGGTTTTCAGCCTCGACAGCGGCGGCGATGTCGTCATCCGCCTGCGTCCCGATCTCGCGCCGCAGCACGTCGCCCGCATCAGGGAACTGACCGGCGAGGGTTTCTATGACGGTGTCGTCTTCCACCGCGTCATCGACGGCTTCATGGCCCAGGGCGGCGACCCCACCGGCACCGGCACCGGCGGTTCCGACAAGCCCGACCTGCCGGCCGAGTTCAGCCGCGAGCCGCACGTGCGGGGCACCGCGTCGATGGCCCGCACGATGAATCCGAACAGCGCCAACAGCCAGTTCTTCATCTGCTTCGACGATGCCGGTTTCCTCGACGGCCAGTACACTGTCTGGGGCGAGGTGACCGAAGGCATGGAGCATGTCGACGCGCTGCCCAAGGGCGAGCCGCCGCGCACGCCCGGCAAGATCGTCAAGGCCAGCCTCAGGGCCTGACGCGCATGACCCGGCCCGTCACGCTCATCACCGGGGCGTCGGCGGGCCTCGGCGCCGAATTCGCGCGCCAGTGCGCGACGCGCGGCGAGACCGTCGTGCTCGCCGCGCGCCGCCGCGACCGGCTTGATGCGCTGGCCGCGGACATCGGGCAGGGTGCGCACGTCTTTCCGATCGATCTGGCGCTGCCGGGCGCGCCACAGAGCCTGATCGACGCGATGGGCGCCGAGGGCTTCACGGTCGATACGCTGATCAACAATGCCGGCTTTGGCCTGACCGGGGTCTTCGCCGACCGGCCGCTGGAGCGGTTGAGCGAGATGGTCGAGCTCAATGTGCGTGCGCTGGTCGAGCTCAGCCACCTCGTTCTTCCCGCCATGCGCGCGCGGGGCCGGGGGGCGATCTGCAACGTCGCGTCGACCGCCGCCTTCCAGGCCGGGCCCAACATGGCCGTCTATTACGCGACCAAGGCTTTCGTGCTGTCGTTCACCGAGGCCCTGCACCACGAACTCAAGGGTAGCGGCGTCCGTGTCTCCGCGCTCTGCCCGGGCCCGACCGCAACCGAGTTCGGCGAGGTCGCGGGCATGAAGGGAGAGATTTTCGGCTGGATCAAGGGCGAGGCGCCCGCGGTGGTCCGGGCCGGCCTGGCCGGTCTCGACCGCAACAAGGCAGTGGTCATTCCGGGGCTGCCGAACAAGCTGACTGCCCAGGCGAACCGTGTTGTTCCCCGCGCCCTGGTTCGCCGGATCGTCGGGGCGATCAAGGTCTGAACGGGCTCCGGGGCCGGTCTCGCGCACCACTGGGAAGCGCCTTCTGTGGAGCCGGTCGCGCGGCGGCATGTTCCTCCGCATTGTGCCGCCGGTTGAGGGTATCTTAAGGGGCTGCCGATAGCCTGCGCCGCGGGAGGAACCGTTTCGGCAATGCAGGTGATATCGGAACCGGTTCGGCGCGCGCGCATGCGCATGACGGCATGGTGCTCTCCGTTCACCGCGCCGGTGCCCGCCGAGGTGCGTGCGCCGCTGGTCAGGCTGCAGCACGAGCGCCTCCGGAAATCGCTGCCGCTGCTGTGCCTGGCGATCGCCGCCAATGCGATCGCCATGGCACTTGCGGTGATGGGCGACCTGCCGGTCTGGCAGCAGGTCGCGCCGCCGTTGATCATCGTCGGCGCCTGCCTCGTGCTTCTCGTTCGCGGCTGGCGCCGCCGGCCACCTGCGGGCGAGCAGGCCGCCTATCGCGAGTTGCGCAACAGCCTGTTCGTGACGGTTCCGCTCGGCATCATCGCGGGCTTGTGGTGCGTCAACGCCTTCGTCGAGACCGAGCAATATTATTGCATGACGGCGCCGGTCTTCATCGGCATCGCCGCCCTGGTCAGCGCCAATTGCCTGATTGCGGTGCCGCGTGCGGCGCTGGGTGGCATGATCGCGACGGTGGCGCCGGTCGCGGTCAAGATGTCCCTCTATCCCAATCTCGGCATCCGGGCGATGGCGGCGATGATGGTCGTGATCGTCCTCATGCAGAGCCGCGTCGTGCTGAATGCCTTTCGCGAGACGGTCGGGATGCTCACCGCGCAGCAGGAGCTGGACCGGCTGGCACGATCCGATGCGCTGACCGGACTTGCCGGCCGCCGCGCGTTCCTGGCCGCGCTCGAAGCGCGGTTGGCCGACGAGAGGCCGGTGCTGGTCGCGCTCGCCGATCTCGACGGATTCAAGCAGGCCAATGATGGCCATGGCCACAGCGCCGGCGATGCGGTGCTGGTCGGCGTTGCCGAGCGATTGCGCGCCGCGGCCCCGAACGCCGCGATGATCGCCCGCCTGGGCGGCGACGAGTTCGCGCTGCTGTTCGACGTGGACGACCCGAGAGGTATCGGCGGGGACATCGAGGCTGCGCGCCAGGCGATTGCAATGCCATTTGTGTTCGGCGAGGCGCGGATCGCGATCACCGCCAGCATCGGCACGGCGACGAGCCCCCGGGACGGGACCGATATCTTCGGGCTGCTGCACATCGCCGATCTCGCCATGTACGCCGACAAGGCCGCTGGCCGGGTGCGCCGTGCCATGCCCGAGCGTCGCCAGGCCGCCTGACCTCACCCCGGGGCCGGATCATCTGTCGCCGGCGAATTCGATCAGGTCCCACAGATTGCCGTAGAGGTCGGCGAACACGGCGACCTTGCCGTAGGGCTGGATGGCGGGTTCGCGGACGAAACGGACGCCCCTGGCGACCATCGCGCGATGGTCGCGGTCGAAATCATCCGTCTGCAGGAACAGGAAGACGCGGCCGCCGGACTGGTTGCCGATGAATGCGGCCTGGCCCGGAGTCGTGGCGCGGGCGAGAAGGATCGTCGCGGCGCCGGCCCCTGCGCCCGGTGGCTGGATGAGGACCCAGCGTTTGTCCTGCGCGGGCTGATACTCGTCTGCCACCAGCATGAAGCCGAGTTTGTCGGTGAACCAGGCGATCGCCTCGTCATAATCGCGGACGAGAAGGGCAATATGGGCGAGGGATTGGGGCATCCGGCGTCTCTCCTCTGTCCGTTCGAGCCGGCCTTTAGGCCGCAAGGGCGTTGATCCGCCAGCGCAACCGCGCCCATATATGGCCGGGCATGGCCCGCATCACGCCCCTGTGGGATTCGCCCGAACTCAGCCTGCACCGGTTTGATCATCCGGTGGAGCATGAGGATCGGCCCTATGAGGAGGTCGCCGATGCCTATCAGGCGAGCTTCGTGGAGACGGGCACATTCGACCTCGAAGTGGACGAGGGGCGCTGGCGCGTGAAGGCCGGCGATATCATGCTCAGCCACCCGGATATGCGATTTCGCGCCGGCTTCACGGGCGCCGGCTTCAACGACACCTGCCTCACGCTGACCTATCTTGCTGCGCGCAATGAGGGGTTTGACGGGGCACGGAACTGGGCAAGAGCAGGCGCGCCCGTCCGTCCGGGGAGCAACCATATCCGTTATCTGCGCTGGGGGCTCGAGCGCGCGCTGGCGCTGGGAGCACCGATGTTCATCGAATATTGCGCCGCCATGGTCTTCCACTCCCGCGATGGGGATGATGGTGCGCGGCTCTTCAGCGAGCGCAAGTTCGGCTGGTATGCCGAACGGGTCGACTTCGCTCGCGAGCGGATCGGGTACAGGTTCGCCGACGAGCTCACGGTCTCGGAGCTCGCCCGCGCCGCCGGGATGAGCATGTTCCATTTCATCCGCATCTTCACCGCACTCGTCGGAACGCCGCCACACCGCTATCTTCTGGAGACACGGCTCGGCGCAGCGCGCGCCATGCTGGCGGACGGCCGCAGCGTCACAGAGACCTGCTACGCCTGCGGGTTCGGCGATCTCAGCCATTTCAGCCGGAGCTTCGCGCGCCGGTTCGGCGCTCCGCCGTCGGCCTTCATCGCCTGAAATCGGCAAGAAAGCGCAAGCGCGCCGTGCCGCGCCTGCGCTAGCCGTCCCCGCAGTCATTCTGCGAGGACCCGGTATGAACAGGAAGAATGCGATCCTTTTCGGCCCGTTGGCCATATTGCTGTCCGCCGCGATCGGGAGTCCGGCCATGGCCGGCCCGGAGGACGATCGTCGCGCGGTGGCCGCACTTGATACGGCCTATCAGGCCGCGGTGGGGCGCAACGACGTGGAAACCATGGCCCGGATCCTTCACGACGACATGGTCGTGGTCCTCGGCAACGGCACGGTCGAAACCCGCGCGGACCTGCTCCGCGAGGCGCGCGCGGGATTGATTCTCTACGAACGCCAGGTCGAGGTGGAGGGGACGCAGAACGTGCGCCTCTTTGGTGCCGACACCGCTGTCGTCACCGCCCTGCTCTGGATCAAGGGACGGCGGGCCGGCCAGTCGTTCGACCGTCGTCTCTGGTTCAGCGACACCTATGTGCGCACCGCCGACGGCTGGCGCTATGCGCTTGGGCAGGCGTCCCTCCCCCTGCCCAGCGATTGATCGCGCGACGCGGGCTACAGGATCTGGGTGAGGCTGAGGCCGTTGCCGTCAGGGTCATTGAAGAAGGCGACCTTGCAACCGCCGTCGGGTGAGGTCCAGATGCCCTGCGCGTCCTGGCCGAGGCCTTCATAAATGTTCATGGTGACGCCGCCCGCGGTGAGCGCCGCGACCGCGGCGTCCATGTCCTCCACCACCCAGCCAAGCACCGGATGGGGCCCGGCCGTGTAGTCCGGTGATTCGGTCAGCCGCAGCGTGACGCCTGCAAGATCGAACAAGGCCGCGAATCCGTCGTCGCCTGCGCGTCGGAGGCCCAGCGTGTCAGCGTAGAAGGGCTCGGCGATCTTGCGGTTGCGGGTGGTGACAAGGGCGATGGGGCGGGCGTCGGCGAGGGGCATGGCGAGTCTCCCTGAGGCATCGATAGGCGATCATGCCGCATCGGGCCAGGCAAAGGCTATCGCCCGAACGGGTGATTCGGCGCGTATCGCCCGTCCGTCTCCCCGCGCGCGACCGCGTTCCGGGTGGGCCATCCCTAGTCGATGATCTCGGCGCCGCCCTCGGCCTCCATCCGCGCGAGGGCGTCCTTCATGGCCTGGAGCTGCCCGGGAGCATGGCCCTCCCACGCGGCCACCTCGCCGACGATCCTGAGCGGCGCGCGCGAACGGTAGGACCGGGTCGGGTTGCCGGGAAACTTCTTGTCGGTGAGGTTGGGATCGTCGACGAACTCGCCAGTCGGCTCGACGATATAGATCCGCTCGCATCCTTCGCCTTTGGCCAGCTCGCAGCCCCAGATCGCCGCGTCGAGCGTGGCGGAGAAGTAGATCCAGGAGAATTTGCGTTCGGCATAGTTGGAGGTGAAGCCGGGCGCGAGCAGGTCGCCCACCTTCAGATCGGCGCGGGTGCCGTGGTAGAAGGGCGGGGTGGCGTCGACGGCATAGGTCATCCGGCGCGGGCTCCTGGTTGACAGGCGGGGCGCGTATCCCTGTCTGCGTCTGCAGATACTACAACGAGGTCGCAGACCAACGACGAAAACCTCCCGCCCGGGGTGGCGACGGGCCCGTCAGAGCCAGGGCCGCAGCGGAGCGGCGGTCATGGTACGGGCCGGAGCGCCCACACACTCCGGCCCGGCCCCTCGTGCGAGGGGATTGCGCCGGATAGCAGAAGCGGGTCCCGTCCCGCGCTAACCTGGATCAGCCATGCTCCAACGCCCGGCGCTCGCGATCCGGCATGCAAGCCGATCAATCCCGGAGGCGATCATGCCGATCTCGCCCGCTGACGACACGGCTGCGGCATTCGGGACTCATTGACCCGTTTTCCAGATGAGATAATCATGTCGAAATAATTCTGCCGAGGGGGGAAGAGTTATGACGGATGACAAAGCTTCCAGGATCGAAATGAACCTTGTCGACGGAGAGCTGACCTTTGTTCGTGAAGTCGCCTCTCCGCATTCTTTCAGGGATTCCTTCAACGATGGCCCGTCGTTTCGGGACACGTTCGGCGATGGCGGCCAATGGATGTCGAGCTTCAACAATATGAGAGTCGAAGGGAAGAGCCTTCGCCATCCGGCCATTCAGGAAGCGCTGCGGAAGATACGGGATGCCGCCGACCAGGCCTTGTCGAAGGAAGCAGGCAAAGATTAGGGCAGGGACATGTCCCTGGATCTGATCGTTTTCCAGGGGACAGGCGGCTGCAATCTCAACTGCAACTATTGCTACCTGCCCAGGGAATCGCGGCTTGATCATTCGCGCATGGACCTCGATCTTCTGGATCGGGCGGCCCGACGCATCCTGCCGAGCAGCCTGCTTGGCCAGGTCGTCACCATCCTGTGGCATGCCGGAGAGCCGCTGGCGACCGGCCACGACTGGATGGAGAAGGCGCTGCGGACGATCGATTCGGCGAACATCCATGCCCGCGCCTTGCTCCACACCATCCAGACCAACGGGACCCTGATCGACGATCGCTGGTGCGACCTGTTCGAGCGGCACCGGATCAAGATCGGAATCAGCAGCGACGGCCCCGAATTCCTGCACGACCACAATCGCGTGAACTGGGCGGGGCGCGGCTCGTTTGCCGGCACGATGCGCGGGCTCGATCATCTGCGCCGGCGCGGCATCGGCTATATCGGGATCTGCGTCGTTTCCGAACGCACGCTCGATCATCCCGACGAACTCTACCGGTTCTTCGTCGACCAGGGATTCGAATCCATCGGGCTGAACATCGAGGAGATCGAGGGGTTCAACGCCGCCTCGACCCTCGGCGGCTCCGGGTCCGCCGGGCCGATGGCGGAACGGGCCCGTGCGTTTCTCGATCGCCTGTGCGAATTGTGGATGGCCTCCGACGCGCTGCCCATCCGGGAGTTCGAGCTCGTGTCCTCGAAAATGGTCACGTCGATCACCCGGCCGAACTATGTCCCCATGCAGGACGTCTCGCAGGGCATGAAGATCCTGACCGTCAGGAGCGACGGGAAGCTGATCACCTTCGCTCCCGAACTGGCGTCCGGCGTCCCCGGCGATCCGGACCGCTTCGTCGTCGGCCATATCGACGAGATCGATCATCTGGAGGAGGTTTTCGCCAACCCGGTCTACCGGGAGATGCGGGACGCCATCCAGTCCGGCATCCGGAAATGCGGGGCGTCGTGCGACTATTTCTCCGTGTGCGGCGGCGGCTGGTCCTCCAACAAATATTTCGAGAACGGGTCCTTCGATTCCACCGAAACGCTGTCCTGCCTCCATTCCATCCGCATGATCGCGGACACGCTGCGCGCGAAGCTCGCCGGCCACCCCGCCTTCGCCGCATCGGTGCGGGACTATATGCAGGCCCGCGCCTCCTGAGGGCCGGCCGGCGCGCAGGCTCAGTCCCGGTCGGGCAGCTCGCGATCGAGCCAGTAGCTTCTGTCGCCGAGGATGGCGCGCAGCCGCTCCGGCTCTTCCAGCGCCTCAGCGTGGGGCAGGCGGGCGAGATTGTGTGCGGCATAGTAGCCGGCGAAGGCGATGTCGGTGGCGTCGACCGGCCAGTAGCTGCCGTCGAGATAGACGACGATCTGGCCGACCGCGAACGGCGCCAGCTCGGCCGCCATCTCCCCGGCCCAGCCGGCGATATCCTCCTCGGTGATGCCCTCGAGGCCGCGCGCCGCGACCTCGCGGCGGCCGAGCTCGACGAGCGGGATGCCGGTCTCGCGGATCTCGGCGAAGATGAAGGACTTCCGGCATTTGCCGCAGGCGATCATCCAGCCGCAGCCGCACCAGGGGCAATCCATCTGCCCGCTGGACATGGCCGGCTCATTCTCGCAGGCGCAGAAGGACAGGACGTCGTCATTCGCCTTGAACAGGAATTTCGGCATCGTCTCTTCCCCGCTGACGACCGGCGATCCGGAGGGTCTAGCTGCGCACCCGTTAACGTTCCGGATCGTGCGGCCGCCCCGGGCGCCGCCGGCGCCGTGCCCGCGAATGTTCCGAATGTTCGCAGTGGCCATGGGCGTCGCGCGCGGGCGCGTCGAAGGCGAGGGCCGGTGGATCGGCGTCAGCGGGGCAGGGCGAGTCGCTCATCCGTCGGATGAGAACACATTTGGCACATTGTAGGAAAGATTTTTTACCAAAGCACGGCTGATCCGCTCAAGCGGCCGGAAACGGGCTGCGGGGCGGCGAGGCGAGGGTGACGCGGTTGCCGTCGGGATCGCGGACCTGGGCGAGGGTGGAATAGTCGCCGGGAATGTCGTCGCCGAGCGCCAGCCCCAAGCCCTCCAGCCGGCGGCGCTCGGCCGCGAGATCGGCGACGTAGAGGAAGATCGTGCCGCGCGCGGCGATCTCCGTGCTGGTCGACACCATGAGGCCGCCCGCGTCGCTGAGCTCCCAGTGCAGCAGAGTCGGCATCGGCCGGACATCCGGCCCGCGGCCGAGCAGCTTCGTGTACCAGCCCTCGGCGGCGGCCATGTCCGCGACGAGCAGGGAGGGGTAGATTTTCTGTAGGTTCATTTTGGGTGACTCCCGAGTCGGCTCGGAGTGAACCAACCTGGACTCACGAGAGTTCCTTATCGATCTGCTCGCCCCGGACCAGCAGTTCAACGAGCGGGGCATTCACGTAATAGTTGCTGCGCCCTTCCTGATACTTGACCACCATCCCTCCGCTCGCGAGCTGATCAAGATAGCGAGAGGCCGTCTGGCGGGTCACGCCGATTTCCTTCTGGACGAACTCGATGCGCGTGTAGGGGTGCCGGAACAGGTTGTTGAGCAGCTCCTGCGAATAGATTTTCGGGTGATCGGTCCTGAGGCGGTTCTTGTAGTCCGTCATGAGCACCCTGATCTGTTCGATCAGCTTGAGCGCCCCGATCGCCGTCTCGCCCACGGCGCGCAACATGTAGAGCAGCCACGGCTCCCATTCGCCCGTGTCGCGGACCGACTGGAGCAGGCGATAATAGTCGCCCTTCCGATTGGTAATGTAACGGCTGAGATAGAGGATCGGGATGTCGAGCAGGCCCTGCTGAGTCAGATAAAGCACGTTCACGATGCGGCCGATGCGGCCGTTGCCGTCGCTGAACGGGTGAATGCTCTCGAACTGGTGATGGACGATCGCCATGCGGATCAGGGGATCGAGCGCGTCGCCGGGATCGTTGATGTAACGCTCCAGCGCGTTCATGTGCGCGACGACCTCGTCCCCGGTCTGCGGGGGAACATAGACGTCCTCGCCGGTGCTCTCGTTGCGGAGCACCGTGCCCGGCGTTGTCCGGAAGCCTTCGTCGGTCCTCTTCAGAATGCGGGACATATCGACGATGCCGTTGGCGGTAATCAGGCCCTGCCGGTCATGCAGGCCCTGGAAGCCGCATTGCAGCGCCTCGACATAGAGCGCGACCTCCTTGGCCGCTGGCGACGACGGGCGCTCGGGAAACAGGCTGGCCTGGAACAGCTCGTCCTGGGTGGTGACGATATTCTCGATCTCGGAACTCGCCTTGGCTTCCTGGAGCGAGAGCGTGTCGATGAGAATGCCCTGGTTGGGAATGGTCGCGGCGCGGCCTTTCAACTCGGCGAGATAGCGATGCGCCTGCGCGGCCTCGCGCAGAACGGCCAGCGTCTCCACCGCGCCTGGCGGTGGCAGATCGGGTATGGCGTAGGTGGCCCTCAGCATATTGCGAGCTTGTTCGCTTTGTTCGATGGATCGAACATATCAGAGTGATGTGTTAAAGAAACGCATATTCTTTAACACATATGGTGCGGGCCACCAGCTAGGCAATTCAAGGCTGGCGCGGCCAGCCTAGCTTGAAGGAGAGATAGCATACCATTACTTACACGAAATAATCACGGTAGGAGCTGGTATGTCTAGCGGAGGACACAACGAGGTAAAGTTCAAATCTGCGATCTTGGCGCTCAGCACATCGGGCGACTGGGATGAGGCCAAGGCAGAATGGGATCTGCATTTCGTATATATAGACTCAACCAATCCAGATCGCGCCTGCGAGTGTGAACATTCGCCAATCCGCCAGATTTGTGTGATCAAGAATCGCAAGAACAGCTCATCAACCGAGGTTGGGAATGTCTGCGTGCGGCGTTTCCTGAGATTGCTGTCTAACAGGATATTTTCCGTCCTCAAAAGACTCCAGTCTGATCCACAGAAGTCCCTGAACCCGGCGGCGCTCGACCTGTTTCGTGATCGAGGGGCGATCTCGCACGCGGAATGCGAGGAATATAAGGAATACTGGCGCAAACGCACGACGCTGAGTGACGAGCAGAAGGAGCAAAAGGCCGAAATAAATGCCAGAGTCCTAGCCTACTTCGTCAAGGAGACTGCGGCGCTGATCGGAAAGGCGCAGGCTGCGGGCATCGACAAGATACGTCCGCAGAGGTTGCCCTAAGGCGCAAGTTTCTAAGCAGGGTTACCACTGCGAGCAAAAATCGAACGTGAGCGGCCAGCCATCATCTCCCCCGCCGCACCATCGGCGTCTGGACCGGCGAGGTCCCGGCCTGAATCTCGCCGATGCGTTCGAAGCCGAAGCGTTCGTAGAGCGGGATGTTGCGCGGGTTGGAGCTTTCCAGATAGGCGGGGCGGCCGTCGGCGTCGATGCGGCGACAAGCGGCCTCCATCAGGGCGGTGCCGAGGCCCTCGCCCTGGCGGGCGGGATCGGCGGCGATCAGCGGCAGATACCAGTGCGGCTCCTTCGGGTGGAAGTCCGCCATCTTCGCGAACAGGGCGTCCATCTCGGCCTTGCGGTGCTGCGGCGTCTGTTCGTCCATGATCGCGGCCATCCGCTCGCCGTCCGGCGCCACGCCGGGGGGCAGCCAGGTCGCCACCGCCGCGCCGTCGTCCGCCACGAAGGCGGTGCCGTGATCGAACGCCGCCCCGCCGAACGCATCGAAGAACTCGTCGCGCCGGTCGAGATAGACGGCCGGGTCCGGCGAGGCCCAGCGCGCCATCGGATCGGCCGCAAAGCCGAGCACGATGGTCTGCAGCAGCCGCGCCCTGTCCTCCGGCTTGCCGATGGTGATCTTCGCCATGGTTGCGCTCTCCGTTCGGTTGCCGCTCAATCGTGCTCCCGCCCACCGGCGCCATGTAGAGTGCGCCGCCGGCTTTCCTGAATACCTTGCTCCCCGCGGCAACGGGTCGCCCCCTCAGTCGTTCCGCCGAAGGATCGGCTGCGCCTTGTCCCGATGCCGCGCCACGAACGCAATCGCTTCGGCCATCGTTTCCGGGTAGGGCTCGATCTTCCGCTGCGCGGAGATCAGCCCCTTCGGCCGCACTTTGGGATGGCCGAACACGACGCCCAGCGGGACCGGTTCGTACAGCCGGAAATAAGGCAGGCCGGCGCGGACCAGACAGGCGACGACCTCCCAGCGCCTGAGATCGCTGCGCGGCGGTGCCTTGAAGTCGCTGCTCATCAGAAAGGCGTCGCCGCCGCAGGACGGGCAGCGCCGGACCTCGATCGGCCGCGGCCAGTTGCGCTTGCCGATGTCGGCGACGGGGCGCTTGAACACCCGGCGGCAGTCGAGACAGGCGAACTTGGTGAGCTGCTCGCCGGGGCCCGGCTGGACGTTCCCGGTGGCCTTTTCCGTCACGGCCTTATCTCTCCCGCGGATGCAGCTCTGCGCGCCGGAGCGCCAGGACTGCCTAGCCGTTCGCGCGGATCGTGTTCAAGCGTTCGAGGAATCTCGAGGGGTCGATCGCGGCCATCGGGACCGCACATTCGACGACGATCCTTGCCAGGATCATCGGGTCAACCGATTGGGCGCCCTTGTCGATCGCCTTGCCGATGGCGAAGCCGATCGCGGCGGGTCGCCAATCGATGGCCAGGCCCAATTTGTCGAAGGCATGTTCCGCCTGAGGCCAGGCCGTCAACGCCAGATCAATGGGGAGCGCATCCGGCATGTGCCCGGCGGGCAGCCGGGGAATTCCGAAATCACGTGTGCCGACCGATCGCATGACATGCCGGACGGGTTCGTGGAGGAAATCTTCGCTGAGCTGCGCCCCATGCTTCATCGCCCAAGGCAGGGCGATGTTGAGGAGAGAGTGCTTGTGTTCGTAGAGATAGCGGGTGGGCAGATCGCCGATGAAATAAGCATGTCCGTCAATCTCCTGAGACAACAGGAGGTCTGGATCGTGCGGCCGCATTTTCAGGGTTTCGTACTCGCATAGCGCTGTTGCGATACACGCCACGCCGCCGGCCGAGGCGAGCAGGCCGAGAAAATTCTCGATGCCCACCGCCTCGAAGCCGCGCGACATCTGCTGGTAAACGAGTTCGAAGAAAAATTCGCCGGCCGCCTGGGCATGCTCGATGGTGCAAACATGCCCCTGCTGCTGATTGACGTCGGCAAGCGTTTGCGACGTCGAGGGCGACGCATTCAATCCTTTACGGCCGAACATAGGGGCTGCTCCTTCGGGGAGCGGAGTAGCCTGCAGGGCATCAATAAACCGCTAATATCCGATTGTCCGGCGCTCAGTCGTGCTCGCGCCCGCCGGCGCCGACATGGAGTTCGCTGCCGGTTTCCCTGAAGACCTTGCCCATCACGGGCCTGGCTTGCGCAGCTCGTAGACGACGTTCGCGATCATGCGGCCGTGGATCAGCCGGTCGAACGTCGCGCGCAGGCGCCCGCCGAGCTTTTCCACGGCGCGGCGCGAGCGGAGATTGGTTTCGCCAACGACAAAGATGATGCTGTCGACGAAGCCGAAGGCATGATCGATCAGGAGGCGCTTGGCCTCGCCATTGTGGCCGCCGCCCCAGCAATCGCGGGTGAGGAAGGTCCAGCCGATCTCGACCTCGCGCGTGGCCGGATCGTGGCCATGATAGCGGCTGGTGCCGACGATGCGCCCGCTCGCGCGGTCGACAATGGCGAAGGCGGCGCCCGAGGCCAGAGCGTCGTCGAAGAATTGCCGGAACAGCGGCTCCTGCCAGCGGTCCGTGATCGGATGGCCGGCCCAGATCAGCGGATCGGACCCGGCGGCGTACATCTCCGCCCAGTCCTCGGCCCGGATCGGCCGGAGCTGGACGAGATCGCCGGTGAGCACCGGCTGGAGATCGATCCCGTCACTCATCGTCACCATCCTCCGCGACGGGCTAGTCGTGCTCCCGCCCGCCGGCGCCCATGTAGAGTTCGCTGCCGGTTTCGCGGAAGACCTTGCTCATCTCGGCCATGCCGGCCTCCGCTTCGGCCTCCGGGAGCGGTGTCGCGGCGAGGAAGGCATCGGCGGGCTGGTTCTGCTTGGCCGCGAAGTCCCGCACCTCCTGCGTGATCTTCATCGAGCAGAATTTGGGGCCGCACATCGAACAGAAATGTGCGGTCTTGGCGCCTTCGGCGGGGAGGGTCTGGTCGTGATATTGCTCCGCCGTGTCGGGGTCCAATGAGAGGTTGAACTGGTCGCGCCAGCGGAATTCGAAGCGGGCACGGCTGAGGGCGTCGTCGCGGAGCTTCGCCGCCGGATGCCCCTTAGCGAGGTCCGCGGCGTGGGCGGCGAGCTTGTAGGTGACGACGCCGACCTTCACGTCGTCGCGATCCGGCAATCCAAGGTGTTCCTTGGGCGTCACGTAACAGAGCATCGCCGTGCCGAACCAGCCGATCATCGCCGCGCCGATCGCGCTGGTGATGTGGTCATAGCCCGGCGCGATGTCGGTGGTGAGCGGCCCCAATGTGTAGAAGGGCGCCTCGCCGCAGGCCTCGAGCTGCTTGTCCATGTTCGCCTTGATCTTGTGCATCGGCACGTGGCCGGGGCCTTCGATCATCACCTGGACGTCGTGGCGCCAGGCGATCTGGGTCAATTCGCCCAAAGTGGCGAGCTCGGCGAACTGGGCCTCGTCATTGGCATCGGCGATGCTGCCGGGGCGCAGGCCGTCGCCGAGGCTGAAGGCGATGTCATACGCCTTCATGATCTCGCAGATTTCCTCGAAGCGGGTGTAGAGGAAGCTCTCCTTGTGGTGGCTGAGGCACCATTTCGCCATGATCGAGCCGCCGCGGCTGACGATGCCGGTGACGCGGCTCGCGGTCATCGGGATGTAGGGGAGGCGCACGCCCGCGTGGATGGTGAAATAGTCGACGCCCTGCTCGGCCTGCTCGATCAAGGTGTCGCGGTAGATTTCCCAGGTCAGATCCTCGGCGATGCCGCCGACCTTCTCCAGCGCCTGATAGATGGGGACGGTGCCGATCGGCACCGGGCTGTTGCGGATGATCCATTCGCGGGTGTCGTGGATGTTGCGGCCGGTGGAGAGGTCCATCACCGTGTCGGCGCCCCAGCGGATCGACCAGACCATCTTGTCGACTTCCGAGGCGACGTCCGAGGCGACGGCGGAGTTGCCGATATTGGCGTTGATCTTGACCAGGAAGTTGCGGCCGATCGCCATCGGCTCGGATTCCGGGTGGTTGATGTTGTTGGGGATGATGGCGCGGCCGCGGGCGACCTCGTCGCGGACGAATTCGGGGGTGACGTAATCGGGGATGGCAGCGCCGAAATCCTGGCCGTCGCGGATGTGGTCCTTGAGCAGCTCGCGGCCGAGATTTTCGCGGACGGCGACATATTCCATCTCGGGCGTGATGAGGCCGCGGCGGGCGTAATGCATCTGGCTGACATTGGCGCCGGCCCTGGCACGGAGGACCTTGCGGCGGACGTTCGGGAAAGGCTGGACGCCGCCGCTGCGGTCAGGGCCGAGCTGGCCGTTGTCCTCGGGGCGGACCTCGCGCTGGGCGACCTCCTCGACGTCCTCGCGCGACCTGATCCAGTCGCGGCGGAGCTCGGGGAGGCCGGCCATGATGTCGATCTTCGCGGCGGGATCGGTGTACGGGCCGGAGCAATCGTAGACGTTGAGCGGTGGCTCGCCCGACGAGGGCTCGAGGTCGATCGCGCGCATCGCCACCTTGAGCGGGCCGACATGGATCTTGCGGGAGCCGCGGATCGGGCCGGTCGTGACCTTCAACTCGGTGCGGGCGGGGACGTCAGCCATCGTCATTTCTCCTTGTGCGGAAGGAGAACGGGCGGGCCGCCTCTCCCTCCCTACGCCGGTGTCAGCCGGATCAGGTTCGGCGGGTCGCGGCCGTCACAGCCGCCTCTCAACCCTGTACGCAGGGTCCCCCGGGGAAGGGATCGCTTCTAGCCGGTCAGGAGCGGCAGGGGAAGCTCCAGCGCACGAGGCGCCTCATCTTCGCTCTCGGTCAGATTGGAGAGCGTCAGGCCGAGCAGGCGGATGCCTTTCTCCGCCGGCAGCAGGGTGCGCAGCAGGGTGCAGCCGATCTCCAGGAATTCCTCGCGGCCGGCGACGGGGCGGTCGAGGCTGCGGGCGCGGGTCTTGATGCGGAAGTCCTGATACTTGACCTTGAGGGTGACGGTGCGGCCGGCGATGCCCTTCTCGGCGATGCGGCGCCAGACGGTGTGGCTGATCTTGTCGAGCTCGGCGATCAGATCGGCCTCCTCGCGCAGATCGTCGAAGAAGGTGTCTTCGGCGCCGATCGACTTCCACGGACGGTCGGGCTTCACCTGGCGGTGGCAGATGCCGCGGGCGAGATTGTAATAATATTGGCCGCTGGAGCCGAAATTGTGGGCGAGGAAGGCAAGGCTCCGGGCGTGGAGGTCTGCGCCGCTATGAATGCCGAGCGCCGCCATTCGCTCCGCGGTGCGCGGGCCGACGCCGTGGAAGCGGCGGACGGGGAGGCTGGCGACGAACGCCTCGCCACGGCCGGGCGGGATGACACAGAGCCCGTCGGGCTTGTTCTGGTCGCTGGCGAGCTTGGCGAGGAACTTGTTGTAGGAGACGCCGGCACTGGCGGTGAGGCCGGTCTCGGCCTTGATGCGGGCACGAATCTGCTTCGCGATCTCGGTGGCGATGCCGATCCCCTTGAGGTCTTCGGTCACGTCGAGATAGGCCTCGTCGAGGCTCAGGGGTTCGACCAGCGGGGTGTAATCGGCGAAGATCGCGCGGATCCGGTGGCTGACCTCGCGATAGGCCTCGAAACGGGGCTTCACGAAGATGAGGTCGGGGCAGCGGCGCTTGGCGGTGACCGAGGGCATCGCGGATTTCACGCCGAATTTTCGTGCTTCGTAGCTCGCCGCCGCAACGACGCCGCGATGCTGGCCGCCCACGGCGACCGGCTTGCCCCGAAGCTCCGGATCATCGCGCTGCTCGACCGACGCGTAGAAGGCATCCATGTCGACATGGATGATCTTGCGGACCGGATCATCAGGCGGCACGGAAGGCGCGTCGTTCACGGCCTGTTCCTAGCGCCTTTGGCCCTCGCGGGAAACCGTCCTCAGCGCGCGGGCGCGGCAGCCTGCCGGAGCAGGGCGGGGAGGATGTGGCGCTCGATCAGTTCGGTGGTCTGATCGTGCATGAAGCGGCTGTTGTAGTTGGTCGCGAGCAGCACGACGACCGCGTCGAATTCGGGGAAGAGCACGATCTTGTTGCCGCCATTGCCGGACATGTAGAAGCCGGGATGCGGGCTCGGATCGCCCGGCACGCGGAAATCGCGCACCCACCAGAGATAGCCATAGCCGTCGACCGGCGAGGCGCGCACGCGCACGGTGAGCATCTCGCGCAGCCATTCGACCGGCACGATCCGGGCGTCGCCGTGGCGGCCCCGGCTCAGGACAAGACGGCCGATCGCGGCGAAATCGCGGGCGCGCAGCGACAACTGGCCGCCGGTCTGCACCTCGCCGGCGGGTGAGCGGGTCCACTGCGCGCCGGTGATGCCGAGGGGATCGAAGAGGCGGTGCTGGAGCCAGGTGTCGAACGGCTGGCCGGTCGCGCGCTCGATGAGGCGGCCGAGCAGGAAGGCGCCGGCGGTGCAATAGGAGAAGCGGCCGCGGCCGGTGGCGGGATCGCGGCGCCAGGCCGGATCGGGCGGGATATCGAGCGCGAAGCGGGTCCAGTCGCGCGTGTCGTACATCCGCTCCTCGTTGCCCGGGCTGTCCTGCCAGTCGTTGCAGTCGAGCGCCGAGGACATGGTGAGGAGATCGGCGACGGTGATCGCCTGCTTGGCCGGGCCGTCATGAGCGAAGGGCGCACGGTCCTGGAAGCGGGGGAAGACCGGCATGTCGGCGCCGGGCAGGGCGCCGTCGGCGATCGCCATGCCAACCGCGAGCGCGGTGATCGACTTGCCGGCCGAGCGGGCGTCGATCCGGCTTTCGGGACCGCTGTCGCCATAATAGTCCTCGAACAGGACTGCGCCGCCGCGCTCCACCAGCACCGCCTCGATGCGGCGGAACCGGCCGGCGTCGATCGCTTCCGACATCGGCGCAAGGCCGAGGCGGTCGGTGAGCGCGGTGGCTTCTACCGGGGATGCGAGCGCTACGGCTGCGGCCGTGAGGATCAGGCAGAATGACTTCATGCGACCGGAATAGCCGACCGCTCCGGACGGTGGGAAGCCGCGTTCGCCTTGCGCGCCCGGCGGCCGCGGACTAGGCCGCTTCGGCCGCGCGATGGCCGGGACAGTCCCAAAATGGTGCGGCCGCCAGCGCGCCGTGGCGTCATGGCGTCGGTGTGCGTTAAGGGTGCAAGATTATGCCGAGGGGGAGACGGGACGGCATCCTGATCGCCGGTGGCGGCACCGCCGGCTGCCTGGCCGCGCTTGCGATGGCGCGGTGGCGTCCCGACGTGCCATTCCTGATCGTCGAAGAGCGTGACAGGTTCGGCGGGTCGCGCGAGCGGCTGCTGTTCGACGCCGAGCTGGGGACCGACGAGGCGGAGCTGGTTGCGCCGCTGGTGACGCAGCGCTGGCCCGGCTTCTACGTGGCCTTTCCGGGATCAAGCCGGAAGCTGAAGGGCGACCTGTCTGCCTTCGGCGCCGGTGCCCTGCACGATGCGATGGTCGCAACGCTGGCGCCCGACCAGTACCGGCTCGGCACCAAGGTGGTGGCGGTGCGCGAGGACGCGCTGGTGCTCGACGGCGGCGAGACGATCAAGGCCGAGGGCGCGATCGACGCGCGCGGTGCCGCCAACCTGTCGATGCTGGACCTCCTTTACGAGACCCGGGTCGAACGTGACTATCGGATGGTGGGGCCGCACAAGGTCGACCGGCCGGTGCTGGTCGATGCCACGGGGGAGCATGCGGACGGGCTCGGCTTCGCCCAGTGTGCCCCGCTCGCGCCGGACCGGATGACCGTCGCCGACATCGCCGTGGCCGAGCATAGCCAACCCGACGGACAGGCCGGCGCGCGGCTCGACCGGTATCTCGCCAAACGCGGATGGGCCGATGCCGGGATCGAGGCGGAGCGGGTCGTGGCGCGACCGCTGCCGTTCGGCGGCGATTTCGCGGCCTTCTGGCGGATCGGTGGCGCCCGGGTCGCCAGGTTCGGATTGCGGGGCGGCTTCCTCCATCCGGCGACGGGGCGCACCGTCGCCGATGCGGCGCGTTCCGCGCTGCTGCTGACGCAACAGCGCGACTTTTCCGGTACGGTGCTGCACGACCTGTTCGAGGCGCAGGCAAAGGCGTTGTGGAAGAAGCGGGAGCCAATGCGCGCAGTCAACGCTGCGATTGCTGCGACGCCGATCGACGACCGCGGCGCGATCCTGGCGCGCCTCTACGGGCTCGATCCCGGCCTCATCGTCCGTTTCCATGCCGACGCGCTCGGCCTGCTCGACCGGCGTCGCGTCCAGCAGATTCTGCGGGGCTGAGCGCTGGCGCCCGCCGCGCGTGACGCTATGCTGGGCGGCAAAGGAGTGGTGCCATCCGTGCCGGACCTGTCCTGCTGGCCCTTGTCGCCGGGATCGCCGCATTGAGCCCCGCCATCGCGGAGCGGCCCCGCGCGCGCGACGCGGGGATCGAGATCGGTATCCTGCCGACCGGTCCGTTGAATGCGATCACCGACGTGGCCGGCGTCCGCGTCGGCCATGTCACGCTCGTCGACGGCGCGGCGACCCATACCGGCGTGACCGCGATCCTCCCCCATGGCGGCAATCTCTATCAGGACAAGGTGCCGGCCGGTTTCGCGGTGGCCAACGGCTTCGGCAAGTTCGCCGGATCGACCCAGGTTGTCGAACTGGGCGAGATCGAGACGCCGATCCTGCTCACCAACACCCTGTCAGTGCCCGAGGCGATGGCCGGCGCGATCGCGTGGACGCTGGCGCAGCCGGGCAATGAAGAGGCGCGCTCGGTCAATGCCGTCGTCGGCGAGACCAATGACGGATATCTGAACGACATCCGCGCCCGGCGGGTGACCCCTGCCCACGCGCGCACGGCGATCGAAACGGCGCGCGAAGGGCCGGTGGCCGAGGGCGCGGTCGGCGCCGGGACGGGTACGGTCGCGTTCGACTGGAAGGGCGGGATCGGGACGGCGTCGCGGCGGCTGCCGGCCAGCCTTGGCGGCTGGACGGTCGGCGTGCTGGTGCAGAGCAATTATGGCGGTGCGCTCACTGTCGCCGGCGTGCCTGTCGGGCAGGCGCTCGGGCAATATTATCTGCGCCGCGAGCTTGACGACGCCTCGGCCGACGGATCGGTGATCATCGTGATCGCGACCGATGCGCCCCTGTCGGACCGCAACCTTGAGCGAATGGCGCGGCGCGCGTTCCTCGGCATCGCACGCACCGGTTCGCCGGTCACCAACGGCTCCGGCGACTATGCGGTCGCCTTTTCGACCAACGAGGCGGTCCGGCGCACGGTTGCCCGCCGGTCGGCATCATCGGTGATCGCCGAACTCCCGAACGACGCCATCTCGCCGCTCTTCCAGGCGGTCGTCGAGGCGACCGAGGAGGCGGTGGTCAATTCGCTGTTCGCCGGCGAGACCGTCGCCGGCCATCGCGGGCGGATCGAGGCGCTGCCGATCGAGCGGGTGGTCGATCTCTACCGGCGAAGCCGCGACTGAGATCCTTTCCCTGCGCCACCGTTCGCCCTGAGCCTGTCGAAGCCTGTCCTGAGCGCCTGCCCTGGCAGGCAGTCGAAGGGGGCTGTCTTTCCCGGGGGTAGAAAGGAAGTGCAGGGCTTCGACAAGCTCAGACCGAACGGAAGAAGGTCTGGACAAGGCGACCAAACGTTCTGAAACGAGGTTCAGTCGCGGTTCATCCCGGATAATGTGATTTTGTTACATCATTGTTCGGGGAGGTGACGATGCGTGCTTTCGTCCTGGCCACCATGTCTGCCTTGTTGATCAGCGGGCTTCCGCCAGCCCCCATCGAGCCGCTGCCCGCCCAGCCGCTCGACCGGCGCGGCGATCGCGGCGGGGAGAATCCCGACACGATCTGCGCGCCGTTCCTCAACGGTTCGTTCCGCGACGAATATGAGGGCCGGCAGCTGACCCGATCGACCCGCTATGGCGGGGCAAGGCCGCAGCCGAACCGTGCGCCGCCCCCTCCACCCCCGCCTCCACCCACCATGATGCCGTCGGCACCTCCGCCACCGCCGACTGTCTCCGGCACCGTGGCGGAAGACCAGATCGCGGTGACGGGCGGGCGCATCACCCGGCCGTCGTCCGAAACGCGTTACCGGCCGCTGCCGCCCCGGCCCGAGAATCGCGAACGCTATGACGGCGAGGAGGTCGCCGCGGTGCAGGCGGTCGCCGATGCGCCGGTCTCCACCTTCTCGGTCGATGTCGACACCGGCTCCTACGCCAATGTCCGGCGGATGCTGACCCAGGGCCAGATGCCGCCGCAGGCGGCGGTGCGGACCGAGGAGATGCTGAACTATTTCCGCTACGATTATCCCTCGCCGCAGGACCGGTCGCGGCCGTTCAGCGTCAATGCCGACATGACGCTGACGCCGTGGAACCCGGATACGCGACTGCTGCGCGTCGGCCTGCGCGGTTACGACCTGCCGAGGAACGAGCGGCCACCGGCCAACCTCGTCTTCCTCGTGGACGTATCGGGGTCGATGGATTCGATCGACAAGCTGCCGCTGGTGCGCTGCTCGCTGGCCCTGCTCGCCAACCGGATGCAGCGGCAGGACCGGGTGTCGATCGTCGTCTATGCCGGCGCGGCGGGCCTCGTCCTTTCGCCGACGTCGAGCCGGCAGGAGGTGATGGAGGCGCTGTCGCGGCTGAAGGCGGGCGGCTCCACCGCTGGCGCGGCCGGCATCCAGCTCGCCTACCAGACCGCGCGCCGCAACATGATCGACGGCGGCATCAACCGCGTCGTGCTGGCGACCGACGGCGATTTCAATGTCGGCGTCACCAGCAACGAAACGCTGATCGACATGGTCGAGCGCGAGCGGGAGAGCGGCGTCACGCTGACCACGCTGGGCTTCGGCACGGGCAATTACAACGAAGCGATGATGGAGCAGATCGCCGATCACGGTAACGGCAATTACGCCTATATCGACAGCCCGCGCGAGGCGCAGAAGGTGCTCGACGACGAGCTCGCCTCGACGCTGTTCACCATCGCCCATGACGTGAAGATCCAGGTCGAGTTCAACCCGGCCTATGTCCGCGAATACCGGCTGATCGGCTATGAGAACCGCGCGCTGCGCGAGGAGGATTTCGACAATGACGCGGTCGATGCCGGCGACATCGGCGCCGGGCATCAGGTCACCGCGATCTACGAGATCGTGCCGTTCGGCGCCTATGGCTGGCTGCCCGACCGGCGCTATCAGGCGAACCAGCGGCGCGAGCCGCCGGGCGACCCGACCGGCGAGATGGCGTTCCTGCGGCTCAGGTACAAACTGCCCGGCGAGGACCAGTCGCGGCTGATCGAGCAGCCGGTGCGCGCCGGCCTGATCCGCGCCGCCCGGCAGCCAACGGGCGACAGCGCGTTCGCGGCGGCGGTGGCGGCCTATGGGCAATTGCTGCGCGGCGACACCAATATGGGCCGCTTCACCTTCGCCGACGCGCGGTCGCTGGCGGAGCGGGGCGCGGGACGCAACTGGTGGCGACAGGAATTCGTCGACCTGACCCGGCTGGCGGAGCGGCAGCGTTTCGCCGGCGGTGGGAAATAGTCAGACGCCCCGCCGGAAGGCGCCGGGCCATCGGCCGTGAAACCGGTGAAAGGCCCGGGCGAAGGCGGCGTCCGAACCGTAGCCGAGCTGGCCGGCGAGCGCGCCGAGCGTGATGTTCGTGGCGGCCAGCGCCTGCGCCGCCCGCTCCATGCGCAGGCGCGTCAGATAGGCCATTGGCGGCTCGCCGACCAGCGCCGAGAAGGCCCGCGCGAAGCTTGATGTCGACATGGCGACGGCGCGGGCGAGCGCGCCGATGTTCCAGGCTTCGCCGGGCTGGTCCTGCAGTAGCAGGAGCGCGCGGCCGATCGCCGGATTGCGCGTGCGAACCTGCTGATGCTGCGTGTCGCCGGCCGCCAGCGCGCGCTGCACCGTGATCGCGAACAGCGATTCCAGCAGGCGCTGCAGCACCGCCTGCGAGCCGGGATCGGCCTTGCGCGCACAGTCCTCGATCAGCGCGAAAGTGGCATCCTGCCAGGCGATGCCGAGGTCGCGGTTGGGGCACATGAAGAGGAGCGCCGGCAGCGCGGCGAGCAGCGGGCCGGCGCGGCGTCGGTCAAGACTGATCCGGCCGCCGACCAGAATGCATTCGTCATGGCCGGGCACGCGGCGGAGGCTGAAGCCATGTCCACCGGGGAATGCGGCGAAGCTCCCGCGCCGGATCGGCAAGGGGGTGCGGCCCTCCAGCTCGATCAGCGCCTCGCCGGCGCGGTTGAACAGGAAAATGATGTCGTCGTTCGCCGGCTGGGCATGGCCATCCGGGCCGCACAGGGCGATCTCGCGGAGCGCGATGTCGCTGGCTCGCATCGCGCCGAGCAGCAGGACGAGTTGGTCGCTCAGGCGGGGTGATGACAGGGGCATGGCGGGTGATCGGGACTCATCGCCCGTCGACCTAGCATCCACGTCGGGTCGGCCCAAGCATGATCGATCTTGCCGAAGTCTTGCCCGATTCCGCCGGACCAAAAGGGTGCCGATTGACCTTGCGTCACCGATCCGCTTGGCCCGGGGAGAACGACGGAGGGAAGAGGATGCCAGCGAGATTGATGGGGCTGTTGGTTTGTGCGCTGGCGCTGGCGAGCCCGGCCGCGGGTCAGGCCGATCCGGCGGTGATCCACGCAGTCGAGGCGGTGGCTTACGATTATGTCGACGGCCAGCTGGAGGGCAATGTCGAGCGGGTCACCCGGGCGCTCCATCCCGACCTTGCCAAGCGGACGCCAAGGCGCGAATCGCCCTATGAGACGTTGCCGCTCGGCCGGATGACGTCGGATGAACTGATCGGCCTGACGCGCGAGGGTGCGCTGAGGACGCCGCGGGACCAATGGCAGCGATCGGTGCGGGTGCTCGGGATCGACCAGGACATCGCCACCGTGCGGGTGGAGACACCCTGGTTCGTCGACCATCTGCAGCTCGGGCAGTTCGGCGACCGCTGGGTGATCGTGAACGCCCTGTGGCGCCGCAAGCCCCGCCCCGCCCACCCCTGATCGGAAAGGCCGAGCCATGCTGCTCCTTCTCGCGGCCGTGTCGCTCGCCGCGGCGCCGTTCCTGCCGGGCGTGGTTTCGACCCCCGCAAACGAATACAATCTCAGCCTCGGTGACGACGGGCGCCTGATGGTGTTCGCCCGCTCGGAGGCGGATTTCGCAGGGGCGCGGATCATGGTCATGCGCCGGCAGCGGGGTGGCTGGAGCGCGGCGGCGCCGATCCCGTTCACGGACCGGCGCTATCGCGATTCCGATCCGTGGCTGACGCCGGACGGCCGCTGGCTCTACTTCGTTTCGGATCGCCCGGCGCCGGGGCGCGGCGCCGGGCGGCGGGATCGCGACATCTGGCGTGTCGGCCGCATGGCGGACGACGGCTGGGCCCAGCCGGAGCACCTTGGCGCGGTGAGCAGCCCGGCCGACGAACTGGGCCCGGAGCTTCACGGGCGCACGCTCTACTTCAACGCGGCGCGGCCCGGCGGCCCAGGCGGCTCCGACATCTATGCGGCTGCGGTGGACGCCAACGGGCGGTTCCGGGCGCCCGTCGCGTTGCCGTCGCCGATCAACTCGCCGAGCGGCGAGGGTGATTTCACGCTGAGTCGCGACGGAGCGCGTGCCTATTTCTGGTCGACGCGCGGCGGCAGCGGCGCGCTCTACTCTGCCGGCCGTACACGAAGTGGATGGGAGGTGCCGGTTCTCCTGCCTGCGCGGATCAATGACGGACGTTTCACCTTCACGCCGTGGCTGAGCCGCGACGGCCGCCTCCTGGCCTATGCAAGCACGCGACGGCGCGATGGGCAGCCGCAGGGCATGGCGGACATTTACGTGGCGCGTCTGCCTTGAGGCACAGGGGATCGGGGCCGCTTCACCTTTTCCGGCGCGGGGATCGGGCAACAGGGAGTCTCGGGCAGGCGACCCAATCGGTTTCTTGAGGCATGGATTTCGCGGCCGAAGCCGCTAGGCAGGGCAGGTGGGCGCGAACATAGGAGTGCCGCATGCCCCACCTGCTCGCCGCCCTGCTGGCGGCGTCTGTTCCTTCGATCTCCGACCATGCCTGCCAGCCGCTGCCCGGAATCGAGGCCGTGGTCACGCGGCCGGAACTCAGGTTCCTGCTGATCGGCGAATATCACGGGACCGCGGAAATGCCTGCGGCGGCGGGTGATGCGCTGTGCGCGGCCGTGGCGACGGGCCGGCCGGTGATCCTTGGGATCGAGTTTCCTCCGGCGAACCAGCCACAGCTCGACGCCTATCTCGGCTCGGATGGCGGCGTCGAAGCGCGCACCGCGCTGCTTGCCGCGCCGGCATGGGCGGAAGAAGGTGGTCGAACGACGGAGGCGATCGTCGCGCTGATCGAGCGGGCGCGGCGGCTCGCGCGTGCCGGCCGGCTGGTCACGATCACAGCCTTCGACCGGATTCCGGCACCCACCCTGTCCGCCGAGCGCGAAGCCGGGCTGGCCGCGGGGCTCGCCAATGCGCAGATGCGCGTGCCGGACAGCCTTGTCGTCGCGCTGACCGGGCTTGGCCATGCCGACAAGGAAGGCTGGATTTCGCAGAACCCGCCCTTCCTGGCGGCGGGCGGCCTGTTGCCGGGGGCGCACACGGTCTCACTCGCCTTCGCCCGGCCCGGCGGTCAATATTGGGGCTGCCACGCCGCCGACGGCGATCGATCGCAGGGTTGCACCGCCTATGACATGCCGCCGCGCGAGCCGGTGCCTGCGCGCGGCATCCGCCTTGATCCCGCCCTGCGCGGCGGCTTTGACGGGGTCTATTCGCACGGCGGAACCTATACGGCGTCCCCGCCCGCGAGGGGCCGCCACGCTCAGGACCCGCCGGGCTTGCCGGAGCGCGGGATGAACTGATCGGTGCGGCCGCGCACCGCCGGCCAAACGCCGGCAGATTGTGATCGTCGGCGGGATTGGCGCGGACGCGGCCCTCCCCGACAAACTCGAAGCCGGCCGCCTCGACCTGGCAGCTAGGTGGCCGTCGCTGGCCGCCGTCGCGCCCACTGGAACACGAACGTGGCCATCGCCATGATCAGGATGATGTCGACGAATGTCGTGTAGAACAGCCAGGCGTCGGTGCTGAGCAGGCGGAGCGCGACAATATTGAGCAACGCCATGAGGAAGCCGACCGTGCCCATGCCGAAGGCAAGGCGGCGGACGTCCATGTCGCGATAGGGAAGATAGCGTGCCATGCCGGCGCCGATCCGCCTGCCCCCGGTGAGCGCATCGAGGAAGAAGAGGCTGGCACCGATGAGGCCCATGACCGTGGTTCGCCACTTCACGGCATCGTCGCTCTGAAAGGCGAACGCGAGGCCGGCGGAGATCAGCAGCATGACGATACCGAACAGGGCCATGCCCCCCAGCAGGTCGATCTTCGTCAGGCGCTGAACTGCCGCCAGCGCCAGCCCCGCGAAGGCGGCGAGCAATGCTGCGGTGGTGAGGTCGGTGGCCCTCGCGACGAAATAGAAAATGAGGCCGAGAGCAATGTCGACGAGGATCGGCGTGCGGTTGCGCCCCAAGGCCCCCGGATCATAGTCGCCGTCCGTCGAGCCGCCGCCTGCTTTCTCCATCATCCGCGCCGCCCGTTCCGGCAATGCGATCGGCCGGCCGGGATGGCTTTCATGGATCAGCACGCCGTCGCGCGACACCGCAATGCCCACTGACAACCAGCTGAGGAAGCCGGCCTCGACGCGGATGTCCGCGCCGCCCGGCAGGGTCGTCGCCAGATGATGCGGGCGCGTCGATCCCGGACCGGCGGACGGCGTATGGTCGCGTGCGACCTCGACCCCGTCGATCAGCAGGATCGTCACCAGCCCCTGCATCGTCGAGCGGGCGACGACGAGCCCGGCATGACCGTCGACGCGGAACGGGCGACGATAGGTCCACAAGGCCCATGCGGCCGCGGCCGCATCGGCATTCGGCACTGTCCCGGACATGTCAGACGTCCAGATTCGCCACGTTCAGCGCGTTTTCCTGGATGAAGTCCCGGCGGGGTTCGACGACGTCGCCCATCAGGCGGGTGAAGATCTCGTCGGCGACGTCGGCCTGGGCGACCTCGACCTTGAGCATCGCGCGATTCTCGGGGTCGAGCGTGGTTTCCCAGAGCTGCTCGGCGTTCATCTCGCCCAAGCCCTTGTAGCGCTGGACGCTGAGGCCCTTGCGGCCGGCAGCGAGGATCGCCTCGAGCAGTTCGGTCGGGCGGGTGACGAGTGCGCCGCGCGGATCGGGGCGCATGCTCACCGGCGGGCCACCTTCATTCTCCTCCGTCTCTTCGGCCTCCTCGACCTGGACGGACGCGGATTTGAGCGACACCAGGCGCGAGACTCCGGCATAGGTGCCGGCCTCCGGCACCGCGAGACCATGCAGCTTGCGCGCCTCGGCCGAGACCAGGAACTTGTGATCGATCACATGATGATCGGTCACCCCTCGCCACAGGCGCCGCAGGATATAGTCGCCGTCGGCGCCGACCTCGGCCGTCCACTGGCCCTCCTCGTCGATTGCGTTCAGCCATTCCTGGGTGAGGCCCAGCGCAGCCGCGCGACCCGCGCTGCGCAATTCCGGATCGAGTGCGCCGGTCAGCGCCAGCGCTTCGATGATGCCGGGATCATAGCGGCGCGGCACATAGGTCATCAGCGAGCGGACCCGGCGGGCATGCTCGGCGAGCGCCTTCAGGTCCTCGCCCGAGCGCGGACCCTGGGTCGTTTCCAGCGCGCTCAGCGAGACGCCGGCATCGATCAGATAATCGTCGAGCGCGGCATTGTCCTTGAGATAGACCTCGGAGCGCCCCTTCGCGACCTTGTAGAGCGGCGGCTGGGCGATGTAGAGGTGACCGCGCTCGATGATCTCCGGCATCTGCCGGTAGAAGAAGGTGAGCAGGAGCGTCCGGATGTGCGCGCCGTCGACGTCGGCGTCGGTCATGATGACGATCTTGTGGTAGCGCAGTTTCTCGATGTTGAACTCGTCGCGGCCGATGCTGGTGCCGATCGCCTGGATGAGCGTGCCGACCTCTTTCGACGACAGCATCCGGTCGAAACGGGCGCGCTCGACGTTGAGGATCTTGCCCTTCAAGGGCAGGATCGCCTGATAGTGGCGGTCGCGGCCCTGCTTGGCGGAGCCGCCGGCCGAATCGCCCTCGACCAGGAACAATTCGGACTTGGCCGGATCCTTTTCCTGGCAGTCGGCGAGCTTGCCGGGGAGCGAGGCGATGCCCATCACGCTCTTGCGGCTGGCTTCCCGCGCCTTGCGGGCGGCCTCGCGCGCGGCGGCGGCGTCGATGATCTTCTGGATGATCGTGCGGGCGTGGCCGGGATTTTCCTCCAGCCATTCCGAGAGCTTGTCGGCGATCAGGCTTTCGAGCGGCTGGCGGACCTCGGACGAGACGAGCTTGTCCTTGGTCTGGCTGCTGAACTTGGGATCGGGCAATTTCACCGAGACGATCGCGGTCAGGCCCTCGCGCATGTCCTCGCCGGTGAGGCTCACCTTCTCCTTCTTCATCATGCCGGACTTGTCGGCATAATTGTTGAGGGTGCGGGTGAGCGCGGCGCGGAAGGCGGCGAGGTGGGTGCCGCCGTCGCGCTGCGGGATGTTGTTGGTGAAGCAGAGAACCTGCTCGTAATAGCTGTCATTCCACTCCAGCGCGACATCGATGCCGATATCGTCGCGCTGCCCGGAGACGGCGATCGGATCGGGGATCAGCGGCGTCTTGGCGCGGTCGAGATATTTCACGAAGGCTGCGATGCCGCCCTCGTAGAAGAGCTCGTGCTCGACCCGTTCCTCATGACGGGCGTCGGCGAGGACGAGGCGCACGCCCGAGTTCAGGAAGGCGAGCTCGCGGTAGCGATGTTCCAGCTTCTCGAAATCGAACTCGGTGATCTTGAAGGTGGCAGGGCTGGGCAGGAAGGTGACCTTCGTGCCTTTCCTGTCGCCGGCTGGCCCCACGACCTTCAGCGGTGCCACGGCGTCGCCATGGGCGAAGCGCATGAAATGCTCCTCGCCGTCGCGCCAGATGGTGAGATCGAGATGCTCGCTGAGCGCGTTCACGACCGAGACGCCGACGCCGTGCAGGCCGCCGGACACCTTGTAGGCATTGTCGTCCGACGTGTTCTCGAACTTCCCGCCGGCATGGAGCTGGGTCATGATGACCTCGGCCGCCGACACGCCTTCTTCCGGGTGGATGCCGGTCGGGATGCCCCGGCCATTGTCCTCGACACTGACCGAGCCGTCAGGGTTGAGGGTGATGCGGATCAGGTCGCAATGGCCGGCCAGCGCCTCGTCGATCGCATTGTCGGAGACCTCGAACACCATGTGGTGCAGGCCCGATCCGTCGTCGGTGTCGCCGATATACATTCCGGGCCGCTTGCGGACCGCGTCGAGGCCTTTCAGCACCTTGATGGAATCGGCGCCGTAGCTGTTGTCATTGGGAGAGGATGTCATGACGAGGATATAGGGATTCGGACCTCGAAACCCAAGGAAAAACGGCGTGATTCGGCCGGTCCGGGACGGGCCGGGCAGGCCTCGGATGAAAGGGGAGCAAGACGCGGATGGCGGAGCGCAAGATCCAGATCGTCATTGTCGGCGGCGGCGCGGGCGGGCTGGAGCTCGCGCGGCGGCTGGGCGCGAAATACGGCCGGCAGCGCCACGACATCATTCTCGTCGACAGGAACCGGACACATATCTGGAAGCCGCTGCTGCACGAGGTCGCGGCCGGATCGCTCGACGCCAATCTCGACGAGGTCGGCTATCGCAGCCACTGCCACCGCTGGGGCTATCGCTACTTCTTCGGAACGCTCGCCGGCATCGACCGCGAGGCCCGTCTCGTCCGGATCGCGCCGCTGCTCGACGAGGACGGGACCGAGCTGATCGCGGCGCACACGATCCGCTACGACTGGCTCGTCCTGGCGATCGGATCGGTCACCAATGATTTCGGCACGCCCGGTGCCGCTGCGCATTGCATGATGCTCGACGATCGCGACCAGGCCGACCGCTTCCGCAATCGTCTGCTCAATCATTGCCTCAGCGTGTCGCGTGCGATGAGCCTCGATCCGGCCGCCGACCCGCATGTCCGGATCGCGGTGGTCGGCGGCGGCGCCACCGGCGTCGAGCTGTGCGCGGAACTCTACAATGCCGCCGCGGCGTTGCGTCACTATGGCCTCGAGGTGTTCGACGAGAGCCGGCTGGAGGTGACGCTGATCGAGGCCGGGCCGCGCATTCTGCCTGCGCTGCCGGAGAAGCTCGCCGCCGCGGCACAGCAGGAACTGGAGGCGTTGGGGGTGCGCGTGCTCACCGGCACCCGCGTCACCGAAGTTACCGCCCGCGCGATCCTCACTGCCGATGGCCAGGCGATCGAAAGCGAGCTCAAGGTCTGGGCCGCGGGTGTTCGCGCGCCCGATGTGCTGGACGGGATCGGCGGGCTCGAAACCAGCCGCAACGGCCAGATCGTCGTGCGCCCCACTCTCCAGGCAACCCGCGACGATCGCATCTTCGCGATCGGCGACTGCTGTTATTTCGTGGCCGAAGGCGCCGACCGGCCGGTACCACCGCGCGCCCAGGCCGCACACCAGATGGCGGCGACCGCCTTCACCAACATCGTGCGGTCGCTCGGCGGACGCCCACTCGTGCCTTTCGTCTACAAGGATCACGGCTCGCTGGTGGCCCTGAGCCGATATTCGACGGTCGGCAGCCTGATGGGCAACCTGATCGGCGGACGGATGGCGATCGAGGGGCGGCTGGCGCGCTTCGTCTATGTCTCGCTCTACCGGATGCATCTCATCGCGATTCACGGCTGGTGGAAGGGGGTGACGATGATCGCCCTCGGCCACGTCAACAGCATCATCCGCCCGCGGCTGAAGCTGCACTGATCGCGCCGCCGCACACCTCGAACCGGTCGGCGGCGTCCAGCCCGTCGAACAGCGCGGCTTCGGTTCCGGTCATCCAGACCTGGCCGCCGGCCGTGGCAAGCCGTTCGAACAGGGCGGCGCGACGCAACGGGTCGAGATGGGCGGCGACCTCATCGAGCAGCAGGATCGGGCGACGGCCGGATCGGTCGGCGACGAGGTCGGCATGGGCGAGGATCAGGCCGATCAGCAGCGCCTTCTGTTCGCCGGTCGAGCAGAGTGCCGCGGGCTGCATCTTGCCGAGATGGGTGACGGCGAGATCGGCCCGATGCGGACCCGCGAGTGCGCGGCCGGCCGCGGCATCGCGCGCGCGGGACATGGCGAGGGTCCGCGCCATGTCATCCGCCTCGCCGCCTTCGAGCGCGAGACCGGCGCGGGCGAAGGGGCCATCGGGCGCGGCGGCGAGCCGCTCGGCGAGCGCGGCAACGGTGACGGCACGGGCCCCGGCAAGGGCGGCGCCATGTTCGGCCATGCGCGCCTCGAGGGCGGCGAGCCAGGCCTCGTCCCAGGGCGCGTCCTCTGCCAGCAGCTTGTTGCGGGCGCGCATCGCGGCGTCGTAGCGCGCAGCATGGGTGGCGTGGTCCGGGCGGAGCGCGAGGACCAGCCGGTCGAGAAAACGGCGGCGGCCCGCGGCGGCCTCGGCGAACAGGCGGTCCATCGCCGGCGTGAGCCAGAGGATCGAGAGCCATTCGGACAGGGCGTTCGCCGACGCCTGGGCACCGTTGATGCGGACCTGGCGGCGCTCGGGGGCCGAGGCGAGGGTGCCGGTGCCGGCGTCCACCTCGTTGCCGCCGCAAGGGGATTCGCCAAGCCTCGCCGCCACGGCAAAGCCGCCGGTGCCGTCCTTGCGCGCCATCTCGCCGAGCGTCGTGCCGCGCAGGCCACGCCCGGGGGACAGCAGCGAGACCGCTTCCAGCAGGTTGGTCTTTCCCGCGCCGTTCTCGCCGGTGAGGATAACGAAGCCGGGCCCCGGCGACATTGCCGTGTCCGCATAGGAGCGGAAATCGGTGAGGGCGAGACGGGCGACGTGCACATGCCCGCTCTAGCGCATGCGCGCGCACCTTCAACTGCGGCGCCTTCCCCCCGTCATCGCGAAGGGCTAGCAATCGAAGGGATGGAGGGTGTTCCGACAGAAGGGCCGGCGCCGATCGCGCCGATCGAGGTTGCCGGCAACAGGCTCACCCTGATCTCCGACGGGCCCGAGCGGCTTGAGGCGTTGATCGGCCTCATCGCGGGGGCGCAGGAGTCGCTCAGGATCCTCTATTATATCTGGGAGGACGATCCGGTCGGCCGCCGGGTGCGCGATGCCCTGACCGCGGCGCAGCTGCGCGGGGTGCAGGTCTCGTTGCTGGTCGACGGCTTCGGCGCCGCCTACGCGCCCGACGGCTTCTTCCGCCCGTTGATCGAGGCGGGCGCGCGCTTCTGCCGCTTCGTGCCGCGCTACGGGCGGCGCTATCTTCTGCGCAACCATCAGAAGCTGGCGGTGGCGGACGGCCGCAAGGTGATCGTCGGCGGCTTCAACATCGGTGCCGACTATTTCGGGACGGTGGCGGACGGCGCCTGGCGCGACCTGGGCCTGATCGTCGAGGGCGACAGTGTCGCCTGTCCGGTGCGCTATTTCGATGATCTGTTCAGATGGGCGCTGAAGCCGGACGGATCGATGCGGCAGCTGCGCCGCGTGCTGCAGAAGCACAGCAAGACGGACGGCAAGCTTCACTGGCTGTTCGGCGGGCCGACCCGTCGCCTCAGCCCGTGGGCCAAGGCAGTGCGCAAGGACATGCGCCACGCGAAGCGGCTGGACATCATCGCCGCCTATTTCGCCCCCGGGCCGGTGCTGCTGCGCCGCTCGGGCAATGTCGCCCGGCGCGGCGAGGTGCGGCTGCTGACCGCCGCGAAGTCCGACAACAATGCGACGATCGCGGCCGCGCGCTACACCTACTGGACGTTGCTGAAGCGCGGCGTCCGCATCTTCGAATATCAGCCGACCAAGCTGCATACGAAATTGTTCGTGATCGACGGCGTCGTCCATATCGGCTCCGCCAATTTCGACATGCGCAGCCTGTTCCTCAATCTCGAGATGATGCTGCGGATCGAGGATTCGGCCTTCGCCGGGGCGATGCGCCGCTATGTCGACGGCGAAATCACGGAATCGGTGGAGGTCACGCGCGAGAGCCACAAGGCGCAACGCACGTTCCTCAACCGCCTCCGCTGGGCGTTCGGCTATTTTCTGGTGGCGATAGCGGATTATCGCATCACGCGCCGGCTCAACTTCGCGGACGAGGCCGAACCGATCTGAGCCGCCTCAGTCCTTCCAGCCCCAGAAGATCGTGCAGGGCGGTACGTTGACCCATTCGAGGCCGCGGTCGAGGCGGTCGAACACCGGCTCCAGGAAGTCGCGGACCTTGGGGGTGAACTGGTAGACGAGGAAGCATCCGCCCGGCCGCAGCGCCTCGTAGGTCGCCTCGGCGATTGCCGGGCCGACGCCTGGCGGCAGGGTGGAGAAGGGCAGGCCGGAGAGAACGTAGTCGGCCTTCTCGAAGCCGCAATCCTTGATGATCTGGTTGACGTCGGCGGCGGAGCCGTTGATCGCGAACAGGCGATTGTCGGTGAATTTTCCGCGCAGATAGCGGATGAAATCCTCGTTGGTGTCGATCGCGACGAGGGTGGCGTCCGGCGCCATGCGGCGCAGCACATGCTCGGTGAAGGTGCCGACGCCCGGGCCATATTCGACGAACAGCTTGCAGTTCGCCCAGTCGACCTTGGCCAGCACCTTGTCGATCGTCTGCCGGGACGAGGGGATGATCGAGCCGACCATCACGGGATGCTTGATGAAACCGCGCAGGAAGTGCCAGAGCGGGCCGCCGCCCGCGCTGCGCGCGAACCGGCTTTCTCTACGCGCTTCGTCCCAGGATGCTGACATGCCGACGTCCAAACTGTTGCCGAAAGATGACGCGTTCGCAAATCGCCGGGCGCTTGTCCAGCGGCAAGCGCTGTCCCGCTGGTCTCGTCCGGGCCGGAACGGGACGGAGATTTGCGCGCACCGGTCGGCCGGCGAGGAGAGGGAGTGACCGGTTTCGGCCTCTCCCGCGAACGGTTCATCCTGCTCTTTTCGGTGATGCTCGTCGCCGCGGCCGGCAACACCGCGATGCAGTCGCTGCTCCCGGCGATCGGCCGGGTGCTGGCCGTTCCGGACATCTGGGTGGCGCTGGCCTTCAGCCTGTCGGCGGTGGTCTGGGTGGTCCTCGCGCCCTATTGGGCGCATCGCGCCGACCGGCGGGGCCGTCGCGCGTTGATGCGGCTCGGCCTCATCGGCTTCGTCGCCTCGACCCTCGTCTGCGGTGCGGCGCTGGCCATCGGGCTCGCCGGCCTGATGAGCGCCGGCGCGGTGTTCGTCGTCTTCATCCTCGGCCGCATGCTCTACGGCGCGTTCGGTTCGGCCTCGCCGCCGGCGGTCCAGGCCTATGTCGCCGCCCGCACCGACGGCGAGCAGCGCACCAACGCGCTGGCGGTGATCGCGTCCTCGTTCGGACTCGGCACCATTCTCGGGCCGGCGCTCGCGCCGCTCTTCATCTTCCCGCCGCTCGGGCTGGCGGCGCCGCTGATCGTCTTCGCCGGCATCGGCGCGGTCGTGCTGGCGCTGGTCGTCCTGCGCCTGCCGGACGACACGCCCCGCAACCCCGCACGCGGGCCGATCGTGTCCTATCCCTCGATCGGCGGCGGGGGCGAGACGATCGTCGCGGGGGACGATGAGGCGCCGGCGCCGCTGCGCTGGAACGATCCGCGCGTCCTGCCCTGGTATCTCGTGGGCATGGTCGGCGGTCACGGCCAGGCGGTGCTGCTGAGCGTCGTCGGCTTCCTCGTCATCGACCGCCTCTCGCTGCCGCCCGACCATGCCCAGCAATGGATCGCGATCGTGCTGATCGTCGGTGCGCTGGCGACGTTGCTTGCCCAGTGGTGGCTGATCCCGCAGCTCAAGCTCGATCCGCGACAGCTGGTCATCTGGGGGTCGATTGCGAGCGCGGTCGGCACCGCGATCACCGGCGTTTCGGAGGGGATTTACGGCATCACTCTGGGCTATGCGCTCGGTTCGCTCGGCTTCGGCCTGTTCCGGCCGGGCTTCACCAGCGGCGCGAGCCTCGCGGTCGGCCTGCACGAGCAGAATGCCGTCGCCGGGATGGTGACCTCGGTCAACGGCTTCGCCTATGTCGCCGCGCCGGCGCTGGGCGTCGGCCTCTACATGTTCAGCCTGCCGCTGCCCTTCCTCGCGACGGCCATGCTGATGCTCGCGCTGGCCGCCTGGACGACCTGGTGGTTCAGCCCTTCGGCCCCCGCGGCGTGAGCATGCCCGGGCCGATGAAGCCGATGCCGCCGCCGATGCTGCGCGCCTCCTGCTTCAGGCTCGCCTGAATCTGGTCATAGTCGCGCTCCATCTCCTCGGTGACGGAGGCGCGGGTCTCGGCCAGGGCCCGTTCGAACTCGGCCATCGTCACCGTCGTCGCCTCGATCCGCTCGCGGAGTGCAGACAGGCCGGCGCGGCGGACGAGGTCCTCGAGATCCGCGCCGGTGAAGCGCGCCGTGCGCTCGGCCAGCGAATCGAGATCGACGTCCTTGTCGAGCGGCATCGACTTGGTGTGGATGCCGAGAATGTGGCGGCGGCCGGCGGCATCGGGCACCGGCACGTAGATCAACTCGTCGAAGCGCCCGGGACGGAGCAGCGCCGGATCGATCAGGTTCGGCCGGTTGGTCGCGCCGATGACGACGACCGACTGCAGCTCCTCCAGCCCGTCCATCTCGGCGAGAATGGTGTTGACCACGCGCTCGGTGACCTGCGGTTCGCCGAGGCCGCCGCCGCGGGCGGGTACCAGGCTGTCGAGCTCGTCGATGAAGATGACGGTCGGGGCGACCTGGCGGGCGCGGGCGAACAGGCGGGCGATCTGCTGCTCGCTCTCGCCATACCATTTGGAGAGCAGGTCCGATGATTTGGTGGCGATGAAATTCGCCTCCGCCTCGCGCGCCGTCGCCTTGGCGAGGAGCGTCTTGCCGGTGCCCGGCGGGCCGTAGAGCAGGAAGCCCTTGGCCGGGCGGATGCCGAGCCGCCGGAACGCGTCGGGATGCCTGAGCGGCAGCTCGACACCCTCGCGCAGCCGCTCGCGCGCCTCATCGACGCCGCCGACATCGGCCCAGCCGACATTGGGCGCCTGCACCATCACCTCGCGCATCGCCGAAGGCTGGACGCGCTTCAGTGCCTCCTCGAAATCCTTGCGGGTGACGGACAGGTTGTCGAGCACCTCGGGCGGGATCGTCCCCTCCTCGAGGTTGAGTTCGGGCATGATCCGTCGCACCGACTCGATCGCCGCCTCGCGCGTGAGCGCGGCAAGATCGGCGCCGACGAAGCCGTAGGTCTGGCGCGCGAGACCGTCGAGCTCGACATCGCTCGCGAGCGGCATGCCGCGCGTGTGGATGCCGAGAATCTCGCGCCGCCCCTTCTCGTCCGGCACGCCGATCACGATCTCGCGGTCGAAGCGCCCGGGCCGGCGCAGCGCCTCGTCGATCGCCTCGGGCCGGTTGGTGGCGGCAATGACGACGAGATTCTGCCTTGGCTCCAGCCCGTCGAGCAGGGTGAGGAGCTGGGCGACGAGGCGTTTCTCGGTCTCGCCGGTCACCTGGCCGCGTTTGGGCGCGATCGAATCGATCTCGTCGATGAAGATGATCGACGGCGCGTTGGCGGCCGCCTCTTCGAAGAGATCGCGCAGGCGCTTCTCGCTCTCGCCATAGGCCGAGCCCATGATCTCCGGGCCGGCGATGTGGAAGAAGCTGGCGTCGCTTTCGTTGGCGACGGCGCGGGCGAGCCGGGTCTTGCCGGTGCCGGGCGGGCCGTGGAGGAGGACGCCCTTGGGCGGATCGACGCCGAGCCGCTCGAAAATCTCCGGGTAGCGCAGTGGCAGTTCGACCATCTCCCTGAGCTGGTCGATCGTGCCGCCGATGCCGCCGATATCGTCATAGGTGACGTCGGCGCGGCGGGTCTCCTTGGCCTCGGTAAATTCGGGGCGCAGCTCGACCTCGGTGTTCGCGTCGATGAGGACGATGCCCTTGGGCGCGGTCGACACGACGACGAGGCGGATTTCCTGGAGGGCATAGGCCGGCGCGGTCAGCATCTGCCGGAGTTCGGGCGGGATATCGCCGCGCGGCATCTGCTGCTGGCCGGTGGTGGCGACGATGTCGCCGGCGGTGATCGGCTTCATGCCGAAGCTGCGCTTCAGCGCGTGGGCGGAGCCGTGCAGGCGCAGATTCTTTTGTGCAGGTGCGAAGACGACGCGCTGCGCCGGCTTGGCCTCCGCCTTGCGCACCTCGATAAAGTCGCCCGAGCCGATCTCGGCATTGGCGCGCTGGAGGCCGTCGAGGCGGATGATCTGAAGATCCTCATCCTCGGCATAGGGGCCGACGGCGCGGGCGGGGGTGGCGCGCTTGCCGACCAGCTCGACCACGTCGCCTTCGGCCAGACCGAGCTCGGCCATCGTCGCGCGCGGCAGGCGGGCGATGCCGCGGCCGCTGTCGTCCGGGCGCATCGTCGCGACCTGCAGGCGCTTGGGTTTGCGTTCTTCATCGGCCATCGGGGCACGCTCTCCTGTCGAAGCGACACACATAGGCGTGCCGCGCCGATCGTCCAACCGATGCCGGCAGAGCGGGCGCCGGAAGGGCGAAAAAAAAGGCCGCCCCGAAGGACGGCCTGGAAGTTTTTAGGAGAGGATGCCTGAAAGGCAGGCCCTTTGTTGCGCCTGCGAAGATTTTGTGCAAGTGCGAAATCGACACGTGCGAGTGCAAAAAATGCATCCAGAATGTGGCAATTTCACGCGCTTGTAGCAAAACTGCGACAATGTGCGTCGCACAATAGAGGATGTCACAACGGGAAGGCCCCGCATGAAGAGGTTGCCGCCGCTCACCGCCATCGAGGCGTTCGTCCAGACCGCCCGGCTGGGCTCGGTCAAGGCCGCCGCCGACGCGCTCGCCTTGTCCTCGCCGGCGCTCACCCGGCGCATCCAGGCGCTCGAGCGTCACGTCAACCGGTCGCTGTTCGAACGGCGCCACCAGTCGATCCACCTCAACGAGGACGGCGAACGGTTGCTGGCCGAGGTCGGGCCGGTGCTGGACGAGCTCGGCCAGGCGCTTGAGCGGGCGACGGGCGGCGGCGCGCATCTGCGCCTGCGGCTCGGCGTGCTGCCGCTGTTCGCCTCCTACCGGCTGATGCCGCATTTGCCGCAGTTGCGGCAACTGCACCCCGAACTGCATCTCGATCTCGACACCGGCGCGGGGGCGATCGGCCGGCTGGAGGATGGTCTCGATGCAGCGGTTGTCCTCGCGCGCGAGCCGGAGCCGGGTCTCTACGCCCGCAACCTCGGCCTCAACCGGGTGATCGCCATTGGCGCGCGCAAGTTCGCCGAAGGGCCGGAGGCGCTGACCGGGCCCGGCCAGTTCGCCGGCATGACCGCACTGATCCACCGCGACCTGCCGAACGCCTTCGACTACTGGCGCGAGGCCGCGGGCGTGCCCGACCTCGAGATGGCGGAGATCGACATGTTCGATTCGGGGCAGCTCCTGCTGAACGCAGCGGTGCAGGGGCTCGGCATCGCTTTCATGTTCGAGATGCACCTGACGGGGGCTGCGGATTCCCGCCTGGTCAGGCTGTTCGATGTGACTGCGGAGAGTCCCTATGCCTACTGGTTCGTCTGCCGGCGTGCGGCATTGAACCGGCGGCCGGTGCGGGTCTTTCACGACTGGCTGATCGGTGCCCTCGCCTGAAACGGACGCCGGCGTCCTTTCTGCAGGTTCAGGCGGTCGGTCTCGCGATCAGAACCGCTTCGGGCGGCAGGCGCGAGCCGAGGCGGTAGGCCGTCACGCGCGCCCGATAGAGATCGGCCATTTCGATATGGATTGCGCGCGCTTCGTCCGATCTCGCGACGTCGGCACGCATCCGCTCCACCTGCTCCCGATGCAGATAGTAGTTGACGTCCATCTCGCTCTCCCCGGTCTGGAGGCAGCTGCGATCTCGTCCCCGCCTCGCCGGTGCTCCGACGGGAACGGCCGGCGAGGAGAAGATCATAACACAGGCGGACCGAGTCGCCGAGTCCGGTAGAAACCGCAGGCTCAGTTCGCCTCGCCGGTGACCGGGGGCCTGGCCGCGGCATCGGCGCCGAGCAGCTTGTAGACCAGGCCGCCGATCAGGCCACCGGCGAGCGGCGCTGCCCAGAACAGCCAGAGCTGCGTCAGCGCCCAGCCGCCCTGGATCACGGCGGGGCCGGTGCTGCGCGCCGGATTGACCGAGGTGTTGGTCACCGGAATGCTGATCAGGTGGATGAGCGTCAGGCCGAGGCCGATCGCGATCGGCGCGAATCCGGCGGGGGCGCGGCCGTCGGTCGATCCCATGATCACGAACAGGAAGAAGGCGGTCAGCAGCACTTCGGCGACAAGGCCGGCCTGCGTGGAATACTGGCCGGGCGAATGCTCCGCAAAGCCGTTGGCGGCGAGGCCGTTCACATCGAGCGCGTAGCCCGGCGCGCCGCTGGCAATGGTATAGAGCGCCGCCGCGGCGACGATCGCGCCGAGCACCTGGGCGATGACGTAGAGGGGAATATCCCTTGCCGGAAAACGTCCGCCCGCCCACAGGCCGACGGTCACTGCCGGATTGAGGTGGCAGCCCGAAATGTGCCCGATCGAATAGGCCATGGTCAGCACGGTGAGGCCGAAGGCCAGGGACACGCCGACGAGCCCGATGCCGACGTCCGGAAAGGCTGCGGCGATGACGGCGCTGCCGCACCCGCCGAACACCAGCCAGAAGGTTCCGAGAAACTCCGCCAGCCCACGTTGCATGTTGGTCATGAGAAGCACCCTCCCTGTTGCGCCCGCCCGGGAGCGGGCCGGGGGCGAGGATGCCTGTCGGGGGCAGCTTCGTAAAGCCGTTGCGGATGCGGAAGATTTGTAAACTTGTGTTGGCGGGGCAGGCGCCGGTCTCGCCCGGAACGGCGGCGCCCTACGGAGCGTCATGGCTGGTCCATCGGGCTGCTGCTGCGGCGTATGCCGGCGAGAAGCCGGGAGCGGGCGCTATCGCCCCAAAGCAATGAGGGCCAGCGTTGCCGCCGGCCCTCACTTCGCCCGAAGCCAAATCCCGCGCCGGTGAGGGCTTGGGCTCGTCCCGGGAGAGGTTCCGGCCGAGGCCTTTCGGCCTCGGTCGGTTCCTTGGGTTCCTTCTGAAGAGCCTTGCGACTTTCGTCCGGTTCCCTGACCGCAAACTTCCCGAAGCATCGCTGCCGCGTCGAATTTCCGGTCTGGCTCACATCTCCGCCGAAGCATTGACGTGATCCGTTCGCGTTCCTTTGCCCGAAGGCGTCCGGTCCGCCGGACATCCGGGAAAAGTGGGTTCGGCTTTTGGCCTCGCGCTTCTTTCCCAAATCCCCGTCCAACGCCTCATCGGCTTCCATCCTTGCGGATATCTGCCGCTTCCGCGGTGGTCGCCGCCCGATCTGCCCGTCCGTTTCCGGTCGGCCATTCCGTGATGGCGAAGTGACAGGCTGACTCCGTTCTCCGAGTCGCGCCAAGCGGAATCTTTCGAGTCATGCCTGTGGATAACGGGGATATCGGGCATAACTCTGCCCGCCGCGCAGCCGGTGTCGCAATCAGGGAGCCGCATGGCCGCATGGCAGTGCGAATGAACGCGGGTGCGCGGCCAGGGCGACAGCCGCCTGCAGACGGCGGCGCCCTAGCGACCGAGGAAACCGGTCCAGTGAAGGCCCGAGACCTCGTAGACGGTATGCTGGATCGTGCGCGCCCAGCTGTGGCGATAGGCACCATCGAACACCGCCATATCGACGGTGAATGCGATGACGATCAGCATTGCGAACGCCTTGACCTGCGTCATGTCCCCAACCCCTCCGGTGACCCGATCATCCTACACGCCGGGGAGTTTAGAAGGCGCTAACATCGGCGACCGGCGGCGAATCCGATATTCAGGTATAGCTTATGCTAACCTTTTTTCGTGCATGACGGCGCCGGGGTCGCGCGCGCGACACGTATGAAGGACTCGGCCGGTCCAATGGCGATGCTTCCGTTGCTCATAGTCATGATCCTGCTCAGCGCGTTGCTGAGCATCGTGTTCGTGGCGGCCTGGGCGACGATGGGCCGGCCGCGCCATGCGCTTACCTGGGCCGCCTGCTTCGCCCTGGGCACGATACAATGGATCATGAACATGACCAGCGTCATGCTCGGCGGTATGCCGCCGGGCGGCTGGATCGTGGCGACGCTGTGCGGCACGGGCCTGATCGCGCTGGCGGTGATCGGCTATCGCCAGCGCGGCGGCCTGACTCCCGCCGTTATCCCACTCGCGGCCTTCGTCGGCGCGATGATGGCCGCCGCGACGGTGTTCCGGATCCTCTGGCCCCATGTCGGCCTCTATCTGATGCTCGTACCGTTGACCGCCATGATCCTGCTGCCGTTCGCGATCCACGCCATCGCGGCTCGACCGGGCCGGCGCTCGATCGGCGAGAAGGTCGCGATGACGGCGATCGGGCTGCTGGCTGCGTTCGAGGCGGTGATCTTCGTGCTTGCGCTCAGGATCGGCCCCACCGTGCCGAGCGCCGCCTACGACACCTATATGGCAACGCTGCTGACCGGCGTTCCGACGCTCTATATTGCGACCGGCATTTCTGGGCTGTTCCTGCTGATGGCCGACCAGACTGCGACGCTCCACGGGCTGGCGCGCCGCGACACGCTGACCGGCCTGCTCAACCGCCGCGGCTTCCGGGACTCCGTCGAAGGGCTGCTGACCGCACCGCAGGCCGGCTGCGTGGTGCTGGGCGACATCGATCATTTCAAGGGGATCAACGACCGGTTCGGCCATGCCGCCGGTGACCTCGCCCTGAAGCAGGTGGCGCGTGCGCTGCGCCTGGGCGCGCGCGACGGCGACGTGATCGGCCGGATCGGGGGAGAGGAGTTCGCGCTCTTCGTCCCCGGCGCCTTGCTCGAACGGGTGCAACCGTTCATCGAACGGCTGCGTGCGGCGGTGGCGAATGTGGCGCTGCCGGGGCATCCCGGCCTGGGCGTGACGATGAGCTTCGGCATCGCGCAATGCAACGATCCGGCCGAAGGACTCGATGCCGTCCTCGGCCGGGCCGACGAGGCGCTGTATCGCGCCAAGACCGCCGGCCGTGATCGTGTGATGGCGGCGAAGGGTGATCGCACGGCCCGACGCACCCCGGCACAGCTCGAAGCGGCCCGGATGCGCGCGGCCGGCAGTGCACACTGAAGGCGCGACCGCGCTTTTGCCGACCGGCTCCCTTGTGCTATCGAGACCGGACAGCCCAGCACCCGGAGCGATCATGATGCGTGTTCCTGCCCGTTTCGCCGTCGGCCTCGCCGGCCTCGCCCTGTCGGGCGGCGCCCTCGCGGCTCAGCAGCCGGCCGCGCCGGCCCAACCCGCCGCCAAGCAGACGGAGGAGCGGCCGATCTGCCGGCGGGTGCAGGAGAGCGGCTCGCTCGCTCGCGTCCGACGCATCTGCTACACCCGCGCGCAATGGGATCGCCTCGCCGAGCAGCAGCGGAGCAACAGCCCGGGGATGAGCGCGATGTCAGGGTCCGCCAGCGGGCAGTAGGTCGCCCTCCGTGTCATGCAGGCGCATCGGCCGCGCGAGTCTCGTTCGGATCGTTCGCGCTTCTCGTTGACTCTCCGGTAGCGGCGTACCGGACGATGTAGCTGGTGCAGGGCCGGTGCGCGGGCTGGCTCGAAACATCGGCTGGCGATTCACGGCCAGCGCAATCGGCTTCTAGCGCGCCCTCACATAGCTTCCCGGAGCATCCTCGATCGCCTTCAACCGGCCCTTGCCCGGCTCGCGGACGCCGGCGGCCAACACCTTCTCGTCCGAAACGCCCGCGATCCAGCGGATCCAGTCCGGCCACCAGCTTCCCCGGGTCTCCGCCGCGCCGGCGATGAATTCCTCCAGGCTGTCGACCTTCGTCTCGTTGATCCAATACTGATATTTGCCCGCCTCGGGCGGGTTGACGACGCCTGCGATATGGCCGGAGCCGGCCAGGACGAAGCGGAGCGGGCCCTGGAAATGGTGGGTGATCTTCCACACGCTCTGCGGCGGCGCGATATGGTCCTCGCGTCCGGCCTGGATGTAGGCGGGCGTCTTCACGCGCCTGAGGTCGATCGGCGTCCCGTCAATGGTCAGCGCGCCGGGCTGGACCAGCCGGTTCTCGCGGTAGAGCTGGGTCAGATAGGCCTGATGCCAGCGGGCCGGCAGGTTGGTGGTGTCGCCGTTCCAGAAGAGCAGGTCGAACTGGGGGTAGTCTTCGCCGAGCAGGTAGTTGTTGGTGACGTAATTCCAGATGAGGTCGCGGCCGCGCAGCAGGTTGAAGGTCGCGGCCATGTAGCGGCCGTCGAGATAGCCCTTGTCGGCGGAAAGCTGGCGGATCAGCTCCATCTGCCCGTCGCCGGTGAAGAGCTTCAGGTCGCCGGCTTCGGAGAAGTCCACCTGCGCGGTGAAGAAGGTCGCGCTGGCGACCTTTTCCGCTTCGCCGCGTGCGTCGAGCAGGGCCAGCGTCGCCGCCAACGTCGTCCCCGCGACGCAATAGCCGATCGCATGAACGCTTTCGACGCCCATCCCGTCGCGGACAGCGTCGATCGCCTCAGCCTGGGCCAGCACATAGTCGTCCATCGTGACGTCGGCGATGCTCTCGTCCGCCGATTTCCAGGAAACGACGAAGACGGTGACGCCTTGCTCCACCGCCCATCGGATGAAGCTCTTCTTCGGATTGAGATCGAGGATGTAGAAGCGGTTGATCCAGGGCGGGAAGATGATGAGCGGCGTTTCGAACACCTCGCTCGTCGCCGGACCGTACTGGATGAGCTGGTAGAGTCTGGTCTGCTTGACGACCTTGCCGGGGGTGGTGGCGATGTTGCGGCCGACGCCGAAGGCCGCGGGATCGGTATGGCTGAGCTGCCCCTTGCCGAGATCCCTGAGCATATGCTCGAGACCCCTGAGCAGGCTCTCGCCCCGCGTTTCCATGGCCTTGCCGAGCACCTGCGGGTTGGTCAGCGCGAAGTTCGACGGCGCCATCGCATCGACAAAGGCACTGGTGTTGAAGCGGAGCTTCTCCCGCGTCGCCGCGTCCACGCCTTCGAGCGCGTCGACCGAGCCCAGCAGCCGCTCGGAGACGAGCAAATAGGTCTGGCGGATCGTATCGAACAGCGGATTGTCCCGCCATTCGGGCGCGGCGAAGCGCCTGTCCCGATCGGCCTTCTCGGCGAGCGCTGCCGTTTCCGTTGCGGCGCCGGCGGTCTGGCCCAGTGCGCGCTGCCAGATCGCCAGCCCTTCCGTCCACATCTCGGCCTGTTGCTGCATCACCCTGGCGGGATCGCCGAACAGGCTCATCCCGGGCCATTGCGCCACAATCTGCTGCGCGGCCTTTTCAGGATCGGCAGGGAGGTTCGTGGTGGCCTCGCCCATGCGCTGGGCGAGATGTTCCATCATCATCTGCTGCGCCCGGCCCATCACGAAGGTCCAGTGCTGGAGGTCCTCGAGGGAGGGGGCGGGGAAGGTGGCCGTCGTGTCGGTCGTGTCGCTGGTGTCCTGCTCGGCCATATCTCGATCCTCGTCCTGGCCACGACTTAAAGCAGGACGTCCGGGCGTGAAAGGCTATGCCTTATCCCTTCTTCTCGGGGGGCGGCGTTTGCTCGGCCGGGTCGGCGCGTCCAAACAGGTGGTTGGTGAGCTTCTTGAACCGGAGCAGCGTGCCGCCGGGTCGTTTGCCGCCGTCCGCGGCCTTGTCCGAATTGTCCTTTGGTACGGATTCCATCACGGCAACTCCAAGTCCGCGACACTGATAGCACAGTGCGTAACAGTTTTTGACCTTTTCGTTTTCACACGCCTGTTCGTTTTGCAGGTCAGTCGCCGCGTCCCTGCAGGTTGCGGATCGCCCGGCCGACGAGACCGACGGCTTCGAACACATCGACGCGGAGCGGCTGTTCGCACAGGCGAATGCAGCCACCCTGGTCCGTCAGGCCCTCGCCCCGAATCCGCCGTCCCGGCTCGGCCGCATAGGGCAGCAGCGAGCGCGGGCTTTGCGATTCGTTCTGGCGCCTGGCGCATATGACGATTTCGTCGCCTGCATCGCCGGGCGGGCAATCCAGCCTCGCCCCGTCGCGCAGCTCCTGCCGCTGGCGCTCGATCAGCGTGTCGGCGACCGATTGCGCCGCCGCAGGTGTCGCGATCGCGACGGAGGGAGCGAGCCACAGCCCCCAGCTTCTCGACTTTGTCATGGCCCTCGCCTATCCGCCCGTCGCGAACGCTCACACAAGAGGATGGCAGAAAGATGGTGAAGGCAAGCCACGTGCTCGATCGACTGCTGGTGCTGGAAATGGTCCGCGTGACCGAGGCGGCTGCGGTCGCCGCCTCGAAACTGGTCGGCCGCGGCGACGAGAAGGCGGCGGACCAGGCCGCGGTCGAGGCGATGCGCGAGGCCCTCAACCAGCTGGACATGGACGGTACCGTCGTGATCGGCGAGGGCGAGCGTGACGAGGCGCCCATGCTCTATATCGGCGAGAAAGTGGGTGCGGCGCAGGGTTCGGGTCCGAAGATCGACATCGCGCTCGATCCGCTCGAGGGCACGACGATCACGGCCAAGGCCGGCGCCAATGCGATGGCGGTGCTCGCGATCGCCGAGGAGGGCCACCTCCTCAACGCGCCCGACGTCTATATGGAGAAGCTCGCCGTCGGCCCGGGCTATCCCGACGGCGTCATCGATCTCAATCGGAGCCCGTCGGAGAATATCCGCGCGATCGCGCAAGCGAAGGGCGTGTCGCCGGCGGAACTCATCGTGTGTGTTCTCGATCGCCCCCGCCATGCGGCGCTGATCACCGAGTTGCGGCAACTCGGTTGCGGCATCAAGCTGATCCCGGACGGCGACGTTGCGGGCGTCATCGCGGTCACCGACCCCGACACCACCGTCGACGTCTATATGGGCTCGGGCGGCGCGCCGGAAGGCGTGCTGGCCGCGGCCGCGCTGCGCTGTGTCGGCGGACAGTTTCAGGGCAGGCTCCTGTTCCGCAACGACGCGGAACGCGCCCGCGCCGCGCAATGGGGCGTGACCGATCTCAACCGCATCTATCACCTGGAGGAACTGGCGCGGGGCGATGTCATTTTCGCCGCGACGGGAGTTACGGACGGAACCCTGTTGGAAGGCGTGAAGCGGCGGAAGGGGTGCCTCACCACCGAAAGCGTGGTGATGCGCGCCTCGACCGGCACGGTCCGCTGGGTCAAGGGCGAGCACCGGCGGGCGCCGGGCGCGCACGACTGAGGGCCTTCGGGCCCGACGGGCTAGTGGACGAGAACGCCGATCGAAAGGTCGGCGCCATCTGCCGAGGCCAGACGAATCCGGGCCGGCATGCCCTGCACCACGGTCATCGCCGGCGCGGTCGTCCGGGCGCCGTCGCCGGAGCGGAGCAGGGTCGACCGGACAACATAGGGGACGATGCCGTCGCCATCCGTGTCCGGCTCCGCATCCAGTCGCAGGCGCAGCGCATAGGTGCCGCCGACGGTGACGGCGGTGGGGCGGCCGACCTGGACGGTCAGCGTCGGCGCGCCGATCAGGCGGCCGTCCTCGCGCAGTTCGAATTCGACGGTGCGCGCCGGCTGGGCAGCCGGGGCGGCGGTCTGGGCAAATGCGGCGCCGGCGCCGATCAGGGCGACGAGGCCGAGCGTAGCGGACAGTCGCATATCTTCCTCCCATGCCGGATTGCGGCAGGTTCGGCTCTGGCATGACAGGATGAAAGGCGGGCGAACAAGGATGGTTACGGGAGCGTTCGCCATCCCGACTCCGCCGACACGGCGTCGCGCTACAGGCTGATCGCGGCTGCCAGCGAAAGCAGGAAGCTCGTCAACGTGGCGACGATGATCGGCGCGAAACTGCGCCACCCTTGGTGGAGCAGGAGATGGAGCCGCGCCTTCATCGCGGTCGCGACGATCGCGAGCAGCAGCAGCGCCTGCGCCGCGGTCGCGGCGCCGTCCTGCGCGGGCCTCGGCAGCGCGACCAGAGAATTGACCGCAGCGAGGGCGAGGAAGCCGAGAATGAACCACGGCAGGCGGAACGAGATCCGGGTCCGCGTCGTCCTGGCCTCGCCGTCGTGGACGAGCCATAGGGCAACCAGCATCAGCACTGGCGCGAGCAGCGCGACGCGCGTCAGCTTCACGATGGTCGCGACCTCGCCAGCCTGTGGCGAGAAGGAAAAGCCGCCGCCGATCGCCTGCGCGACGTCGTGGATCGAGGCGCCGATCAGGAAGCCCGCCTGGGTGTTGGAAAGGCCGAGCTGCGCCGCGAGCACGGGATAGAGCGTCATCGCGAGCGCGCTGGCGACGGTGATGCCGACCAGCGTCAGGGTGAAACGCGCCTGGTCGACCCGCTTGTCGCCGATCAGCGACCAGAGCGCGAGCGCCGCCGAGGCGCCGCAGATCGCGGTCGCGCCGCCGGCGAGCAGCGCGGCGTGGCTGTCCTGGCGGAACAGCCGCGCGCTGGCCACGGTGGCGACGATGACCGCGAGCATGATGAGGACGAGCAGCGCGAAGGGGAGCGGCCCCAGCTCGGCGAACTGGGTCGCGGTGATGCGGGCGCCGAGCAGAACGATGCCGATGCGCAGCGCGGTCTGCGACATCAGGTCGAGCCCGGCGTGGGTGCGCTTGTCCTGCGACAGGAACGAAAGCGAGAGGCCGATCAGCAGGCCCATCAGCACGATCGGCGCCGCATAATGATCGGCGAGCCAGGCGGCGGCGAGCGCCGCGACCGCGACCACGAAGGTGCCGGGGAGATAGTCGCGCCACCGCCGCGCGGCGGTTGACGCCTCCGCGAGCTGCAACTCGCCGTAGAGATCGGCGGCCATCGGCCAATGCTGTTCGGGTGTCGCCATCCCTGCTTCCTTGCCGGTGCGGCGCTGCGCTTCGCATATCCGCGCCCCGGTGCGCAAGGAAGGGGATTCACCTCCGCCCCTCGTCCGCCTAGGGTGGTGGTCGTGAAGGATACCACCCATGTCTGCGGCGTCGAACGCTCGATCCTCGGTCAGCCCTGGCGCTGGCGGGGGCAGGCGGCCGCCGACACGGATTTCCAGCCGGACAGCCTGGTCGACCAGCTGCTGCTCGCGCGCGGGGTGGTCCGCGACGACCTGGAGCGCCATCGGCAGCCGACCTTGCGCGGCTTCATGCCCGATCCGGCGATCTTCCGGGACATGGAGAAAGCCGCGGCCAGGCTCGCAGATGCCGTCGAAGCCCGCGAGCGGGTGACCGTCTTCGGCGATTATGACGTCGACGGCGCCACGTCCGCGGCCTTGCTGATCCGGCTGCTGCGGGCGCTCGATCTGCGGGCGCAGGCCTATATCCCCGACCGGCTCATGGAAGGCTATGGCCCGTCGGGCGAAGCGTTGGTGCGGATCGCGGAAGGCGGCGCCAGCCTGATCGTGACTGTCGATTGCGGCGCGCAGGCGTTCGAGGCGCTGGACATGGCGAAGGCGGCGGGCGTCGACGTCATTGTCGTGGATCATCACAAATGCGCCAGCCGGCTTCCGGACGGGTTCGCGATCGTCAACCCGAACCGGCTCGACGAGGCGGGCGAGGCGGCGGCGCACGGCCATCTCGCCGCGGTCGGGGTCGCCTTCCTGCTCGGCGCGGCGGTGCTGCGAAACCTGAGGAGCCGGGGCCATTTCGCGCGCCGCGCGGAGCCGAAACTCGTCGAGCTGCTCGATCTGGTGGCGCTGGGCACGGTCGCGGACGTCGCCCAGCTTCGCGGACTCAACCGCGCCTTCGTGACTCAGGGGCTGAAGGTGATGGCGGGGCGCGGCAATCCCGGCCTCGCCGCGCTTGCCGCCGCCGCCCGGCTGACCCGTGCGCCGACCGCGACCGATCTCGGCTATGCGCTCGGTCCCCGGATCAATGCCGGCGGCCGGGTCGGAAAATCCGACCTTGGCGTCCGGTTGCTCACCAGCGACGATCCCGCCGAGGCCGAGGCGATCGCGGTCGAACTCGACCGGCTCAACGAGGAGCGCCGCGCGATCGAGGCGTCGGTCACCGAAGCGGCGGAGGCGCTGTCCGTCACCCAGGGCAATCGCGCCGTGGCGGTGGTCTCGGCCTCCGGCTGGCATCCGGGTGTGATCGGTATCGTCGCCAGCCGGCTGAAGGAGCGGCTGCATCGTCCGGCGATCGTCATCGCGCTCGGCGAGGACGGCCTCGGCAAGGGCTCGGGCCGCTCCATTTCGGGCGTCGATCTAGGCGCCGCGGTGCTGGCGGCGAAGGACAGCGGCCTCCTGATCGCCGGGGGCGGCCATCCGATGGCGGCGGGCCTCACGGTGGACGCCGACCGGATCGATGCCTTTGCCGACTTCCTCGATGCGCGGCTTGCGACGGATGTCGCGCGCAGCCGCGATGACCGGGCCTTGCTGCTCGACGCCCTGCTGGCACCGGGCGGCGTCTCGCCGGACTTGTGCGACGCGCTCGACGCCGGGGGGCCCTATGGCGCGGGCTGGCCCGCGCCGCGCGTCGCCGCCGGGCCGGTCGGGATCGTCAAGGCGGACGTGGTCGGCGCCAACCATTTGCGCGTCATCGCGGCCGGCGACGACGGACGGCGGATCAAGGCGATCGCCTTCCGCATGGCCGACAGCCCGCTCGGCGAGGCGATGCTTGCCGCGCCGCCCCACCGCCGGCTCTGGCTCGCCGGGCGGATGAAGCGCGATGACTGGAACGGCCGGGCGACCGCGGAATTGCATCTCGAGGACGCCGCCTGGGCCGACGCTTGACCGGCGGGGCCCCAGCCCGTAAGGCGCGGCCTCGCCTTCACGGCCCCTTCGTCTAGCGGTTAGGACGCGGCCCTTTCACGGCTGAAACACGGGTTCGATTCCCGTAGGGGTCACCAGCCTTGCGAAAGCCGGTGCCGCCGGCGTCATCGGTGTTCCTGCCCCGCAGACGAGGCGGTGTGGCGGGCCCCGGGTCAGAAATTCTTTCACACGGGCGTGCGTGAACACGATGTGCGGCTTGTCGATCAGGCGCAGATGACACACACGATTTTCGTGCTCGCCGCGCCAGCGCCCAGCTGGGGGCGCGACGTCAAATTCGTTCAAGAGCGTCGCAAGTGGCTCCGGTAGATGCATCTGCTGTCCAATCTGTCCGGTGAATTGCACTATGTCTGGTTCTCTGCTGATCGCGCTTCTCGCCCTGAATCCCGCTCCGGCTCCGACGGTCGACACGCGAGCCGCGATCAGTGCCGCGCAATCGGCCATCCTGCAGGCGGACGGCGCGCGTGCGCGTGATCACCTCGCCGCGCTTCCTGCGGATGCGCTCGCACCCGCGGACCGGGATTTCCGCGCCTGTTCACTCGCGCGTCTCGATGGATCCGCGGATGTGGCGGACGGCGGGGCACCCCCGTTCATTCAGCATCTGCTGGCGACCTATCACCGTTACTGGCGCGACAGCGTCATGGTGCCTGCCGAGCGGGACGCGGCGCGTGACAGGTTGCGCGACGCCCTCGCCGATCTGCTCGGGCTGTCGCGCACACTCGGCCTCGATGTCATCATGGAGCGAACGAAAGCCCGGATCGAAGCGTCCGGTTTCCATGCGATCAACGGCCGGACGGGCCTGCTTCACGACCTCATCCTGTGGGGCGCGCAGGAGGAGCGGCTGGAAACCGTTCCGCTGCCCGAGGGGCCGGTCACGGCAAAAGTCTTCTATCTCGACGACTTCCAAAGCCGGGGATGGGCGAGCTATCTGACATGCGACCGCACCGGCACCGGTGGATGGGCGACGGAAGACGGGCTCTATGTCATCGTTCCGTCCTATGACCTGGCAAGCGAGAATTTCCGGGTCAGCTTCCTGGCGCATGAGAGCCAGCACTTTTCGGACTACGCCCGCTTTCCCGGACTGGAGTCCTGGGAGCTCGAATATCGGGCGAAGCTCGTGGAACTGAGCTATGCCGACGCCACCCGCGAACGCCTCCTGACCAGGTTCGCGAGCAATCAGGGCGATACCCCTGACGAGGCGCACAGCTACGCGAACCGGAGACTGCTGGCCGCACTGCGGGTTCGCCTGTCGATCCCCGGCGATGGAGATCTGGCCTCCGTCCCGCCCGCTCAGTTGAGAGAGGCTGCACTGGCCGAATTGCGCGCCAGCTCCGCCTTGCTGTCGGAGCGAAGACGAGCGGCCGCGCCTTCCCGATAGCGCCCGGCGCGCCTTCGGATTTGCCAAGACTACACCTGGGAGAAGACGTCGGCGATCGACCGTTGATGTCCGCTACGGGCGACGATCGAGACTGCGGGCAGCCCTCAACACTGCGCCTGGACGGCCCTGCCCCCGAGCATGCAGGGCGAGGACGCTGGCGCACTTTGCGGAGCGACAATGCCGGCACCCTGATTCGATGTGGCCTGGACAACCCGGCCGCCCAATTGTGCGCCAAGACCCGGGGTGCCGAACATGTCGTAGATGGCGCGCGCGGCCGTCGAGATGACGGCAGGGCGGTTCGTTCCGCCTCGGGCAAAGAAGGCCACTGCGATCCGGCGCCCGTCGGGCCGCGTCAGGAAGCCGACATCGCCGGTATAGCCTGAAAGGGTCCCGGTCTTGTGCTCGACCCGGGCGCCCGGCGGAAGCAGGCCGCGGATGCGGTTCGATCCCGTGGCGCAGCGTCGCATCATGTCCAGCAGCAGCGCTCGGCTTGCCGGACTCAAGGCATCGCCGGAGTCGATCAGGCGCAGCAGGCCGAGCATTGCCGCTGGTGTGCTCGAGTCCCTGATGTCCCTGAGGTCCCGGCGATCACCCAGGAGCTGCGCGATCGTCCGGTCGACCCTGATCCCGCGGAGCTGATGCGCGCGCAGCCATCCGTCGACCGTCGCTGGCCCGCCGAGCGATGCAAGCAGCAGATCCGTCGCGCGGTTGTCGCTGCGCGTGATCATCACATCGAGGAGGGTTGAAGCCGTGGCGCCGGCAATGGTCTCGTCGAGGCGGCGTCGTCCGGCGTCCACCTCCGCAAGATAGGCGGCCGCGACCGCGATTTTCATCGTGCTCGCCATCGGAAAGGGCTGGTCACCGTTGAAGCTCACAACCTCGCCGGTTTCGAGATCGAGGGCGGCAAAGCCATATTCTCCGGGGTTCTCGGTCGCCAGCATGGCGAGGCGCTGTTCGAGCGGCTGCAGCGCCGGCACCTCGGCGAGGGCCGGCTGGGCGAAGAAGACCAGGAACCAGGCAAGCAAACCGGCAAACCGCATCGCGAGAACCCTCATCACCGTCAAAATCGGGCGATTACCCCCCCTGGGTGCACGCCTTGCAATCAAGACAGGATAAGCCCGGATCGATGAACGGTTGCTACGGTATCGATGATGTCGAGGCGGGATTGGTCGCGGATCTGACCCGGCTGGCCGCGAAACGGCCCGCAATGTCACGAAAGCCGCTGCTCGATGCGGATCCCGTTGCCACGCAGATTCAGTCTGTGCCGCGTGCGATATCCCGGAAGGTGCGGGGCAAGGAAAAGCCGTCGCCGAGTTCGTCACCGTCGTCCACGGTGAAGACGGCGGTGCCGCAATAATGGGAGTGGCCGGAGACGCGGATGCGTACCGCATCGGCACCGGGGGCTCCCGTCCTTTCGGTCACGCATCCCGAAAATCCGATGCCGGTCGGCCCGAGGAAGAGGCGCTCCTGCCCCGGCAGGACCAGGCCCGAAGCGTGGTCGCGCGCCATCCGGGCGGTGACGCCGCTGCCGGTCGGGCTGCGGTCGATCTGGCCGTCCGCAAAGACGCACAGGTTCCAGGTCGCTTCCGGCGGTGCTGCATCGTCGGTCAGGATGGTGCCGTAGAGGAAGCCGAGATCGGCCGCGTCCGGATGGGCGATGTCCAGCGCCGCCCGTGCCGCCTCGGTCAGCGCCCGCGCCGCCGAGACGAGCTCTTCCAATGGTGTATCGAAGAAGGGCAGCCCGAGGCGTGATGCCGGCAGCAATGCATAGAACGCGCCGCCATAAGCGAGGTCGAAGCGCACCTTGCCGAGGCCGGGCACGGCAAGCTCAATGTCCGCCCGATCGAGAAATGCAGGAACGCTCTCGAACGCAGTGGCGGTCACCGTTCCGTTTTCGACCCGGCAGCTGACCTCGACCAGGCCGCATGGCAGCTCGATGAAGAAGCGGGTTTCCGGCTCCACTGCCGGAACCTGGCCGCTTTCGACCAGCCATTTCCCGAGGGCGATCGTCGCGTGGCCGCACATCGTGCTGTAGCCCTCGCCGTGGATGAACAGCGCGGCAAAGGCGGCGCGCGGATCAGTCGGCTCGACCGGGATGACGCCATACATGTCCGCGTGACCCCGCGGCTCGTGGACGAGGATGCGACGAAGGCGGTCGTGCCGGAGCAGGGCGTCCTGCCGCTTTTCGAGGATGGTCGCGCCGGCAAGGGGCGGATAGCCGTCCGTGACGATCCGGACCGGTTCGCCGGCGGTATGCATGTCCGTCACCCGAAGCCGCAGCGCCTCACGCATCCGGGCCTCCCGGAATCGAATCGGCGTCGAACAGGGCTGCGATGTCCTTGATCAACCCGACCGGGACCTCAACGCCTTCGGCAAGGCTGGTCGCGCGCGCCGTGTAGCGGCGTTCGGAGGGCAGGCGGGCGCCCTGGCCGGTGATGCTGGCGAAGACCTGCTCCGCGCGAGCGAGGTGCTCGGCCGCTGTATCGCCCAGGAATCCGCCGGGATCGATCGCGATGATGAGTTCGCCGCCGATCGGCGAGGCGCCGGCACCACCGTCGGCGGCGAGCGACTCCGCGCTCGTCATGTCGCCGATCAACGGGCCGGCGATCAGCTCGACCATCGCGGCGAGGGCGGATCCCTTGTGGCCGCCGAAGGTCAGCATCGCGCCCGCCAGGGCCTCGGCGGCATCGGTCGTCGGGCGGCCTTCGGAATCAAGGCCCCAACCGAGCGGGATCGGCCGCCCGGCACGTCTGTGCAGCTCGATCTCGCCGCGTGCCGTCGCGCTCGTGGCGAGGTCGAAAACGAAAGGGTCGCGGCCGGGCCGGGGCCAGCCGAAGGCAATCGGATTGGTCCCGAACACCGGCGTCGTTCCGCCGGCCGGCGCGACCCAGGCATGGCTCGGGGTGAAGGCGAAGGCGACCAATCCGTGCGCGGTCAGCGCCTCGATCTCGGGCCAGAGCGCTGCGAAATGCACGCAATTGTTGAGGCCCAGCGCAGCCAGGCCGCAGGCCTTTGCCTTCTCGACGAGCAGTGGCGCTGCGGCCTCGTAGCCGATCTGCGCAAAGCCGCCCTGGCAATCGACGCGGACAAGGGCGCGGGCGACGTCATGGATGACGGGTGTGACGTTGCGGGCCACCTTGCCGGTCCGGATCGTGTGGGCACAGACGAGCAGCCGGTACAGGCCATGGGCTGCGCATCCATCGCGCTCGCCGGCGACGATCGTGGCGGCGACCGCCGCCACCTGCCGGGCGTCGAGACCGAGACGGGTCAGGGTGGACTCGGTGAGGTCTCGCACCTCCTCCAGGGTCATTCGTCGCATCGTGCCGCTCGTCACGCTTCGTCTCCTCAGAATCGTATACTTAAACTTGGCCGATCCAGCTACGCAAGGCGTCTCGCGCGCGGTGAAGCTGGCGATCTTCCGAGGTCGAAGCCCGCCCGCATATGGCCAATTGACAGGCAACGGCTTGTGTATATCGTATTTTGTATACGAATCTGCGGCCACGATGCTGCGGCAAGGGAGGAACATATGCGACGAATGGTCCGCGACGGCGTTTCGCGCCTGCCTGTGATGCTGATGTCTTCGGGAGCGATCTGGAGCGCATTGGGCGCTACCGCGCCTGCCTTCGCCCAGGACGCTGCCACCCAGGCGCCCGAGACGATCGGGCAGACAGCGAGCAGCGGCACGAACCCGGAAGCGGAGAGCGGCACCATCGTCATCACCGGCTCCCGTCTCGTCCGGACCGATCTCACCGCGCCCAGCCCGACCACCATCGTCGGCGAAGCGGACATCGAACTGTCGGGCAACGTCACGATCGAGAACACGCTGAACGAGTTCCCGCAGCTCGCCTCGGGCAACACGTCGAGCGTCAACAACGGCGGCGGCTCGGGCGTTCTCACCGCGAACCTGCGCGGTCTCGGTGCCACGCGGACCCTTGTGCTGACCAACGGGCGGCGCTTCATCCCGGCCAATTCGGACGGCCTGGTCGACCTGTCCACGATCCCCGACGCGCTCGTCGCGCGGGTCGAGGTGATCACCGGCGGCGCTTCCGCCGTCTACGGATCGGACGCGATCGCCGGCGCGGTGAACTTCATCCTGAAGAATGATTTCGAGGGGCTGGAACTCAGCTATCTCTATGGCCAGACCTTCCGCGACGACGGCGCTTCGCACAAGATCGACGCGACGTTCGGAACCAACTTCTCCGACGATCGCGGCAATATCGTCCTGTCGGCCTCCTACACGAGGCGCAACCCGGTGTTTCAGGCGAACCGCGGGTTCGCGCAGGTCCCCCTCGACACGGTGAACGGCGTGCTCGTCCCCGGCGGCTCCGGCAACGTTCCCGGCACGCGCATCGGCCTCAGCTCGGCCCAGCTCGCGCAGCTCGTCGGTGTCAATCTCACCCCCTCGGGGGCGTGCACGAGCCTCAACAGCATCGTGTTCCGGGAAAACGGTGTGCCCGGCGCCTATTGTACACCTCAGGACGCCTATAACTACGCCCCGTTCAACTATCTGCTCCGTCCACTCGAGCGCATCCAGGCGTCGGGCCTCGCGCGCTACGAGGTGACCGAGAATGCCGAGCTGTTCGCCGAAATCTTCTACGTCAATACGCGAAACAATACCGTGCTTGCGCCGGAATCGTTCGCGCCGCTGACGCCGGGGGCGCCGTCGCAGACGCTGCTCGTGCCCAATTACGCGACCAATCCAGGCCTGCAGCCGGCGGTGCGGAACTTCTTCGTCAACAATCGCGCGCTGTTCGATCCCGACGGCGACGGCACCGCTGCGGTCGTCGGCGCCGCCCGGCGCGCGGACGAGCTTGGCACCCGCAATTCCTTCTACGAGCGAAACTCGATCAACATCACCACAGGCGCGCGGGGCGATTTCGACCTGCTCGGCGGCCCGTGGCGGTGGGAAGCCTTCTATCAGTACCAGCGCAACCGCAGCGACACCCGGCTCGAGAATTTCATCTCGCTGACCCGCCTCAGCCAGGGGCTCGACGTCGTGGTCAACGGCGCCGGCCAGGTCGTCTGTCGCAACCAGAATCTCGGCTGCGTGCCGGTCAACATCTTCGGCTATGAGTCGATCACGGCGGCGGCCGGCCGGTTCATCACCCCGCCACGGGTGAGCGACGAGCTGTTCACCCGCCAGGTGGTCGGCGCGTCCCTCAGCGGCGCCCTGTTCAACCTGCCGGCCGGCCCGGTCGCGCTCGCCGTCGGTGTCGAGGCGCGCCGGGACCAGTACGACTTCAACCCGAGCCCCCAGGATCTCGCCGGCGAATATGGTCCCGGATCGCAGGCGGCGACCGGCGGGCGGTTCGACCTCAAGGAGGTGTTCGGCGAGCTGCGCATCCCGATCCTGTCGGGCCAGCCCTTCGCCGAGACGCTCGCGATCGAAGGCGCGGCGCGCTACTCCGATTATTCGACGATCGGCGGCGTCTTCACCTGGAAGGTCGGCGGCGAATATGCACCGGTCGGGTGGCTGCGCTTCCGCTCCGCCTACAACCGCGCGATCCGGGCGCCGACGCTCAACGAACTGTTCCAGCCGGTCACGATCGGCTTCTCGTCGGGCGAGGACCCCTGCATCGCGTCGCGCCGGCCGACGGCTGCGCAGCAGCAGCTTTGCATCGCGCAGGGGATTCCGGCGGGAGACCTGCCGACCTTCACCCAATCCTCGCTCGGCTTCCTCGTCCGCTCGGGCGGCAATCCGAACCTTCGGGAAGAGCGGTCGCGGACGCTGACCGTCGGCGCGGTCATCCAGCCGCCCTTCCTGCAGCGGCTCAACATCACCGTCGACTATTTCAAGGTGCAGGTCGACAATGCGATCGCCACGATCAACGCGAACCAGACGATCAACGACTGCTTCGCCAATCTCGACATCAATTCGGCGACCTGCCAGTCGATCCTCCGCCTCTCCAGCGGCCAGATCGATTTCGTCTCCACCCAGCTCAACAATATCGGCTCGCTGAAGGTGGAGGGCATCGACGCCCAGGCCGACTACCGCGTTCCGCTCGGCGCCTTCGCCGCGATCGACGGCCAGAGCGCGTCGCTGAATCTGCAGGCGGTGGCGAGCTGGCTGTTCGAACGTTCGACCCAGGTGCTCAGCAATCAGGTGCCGCTCGACTGCGCCGGCTATTTCGGCGGCGGCTGCACCGGCACCGGCGTGTTCGCGACGCCGGACTTCAAGCTCAACCTGTCCGGGACCTACAACAGCGGACCGGTTACGGTGCGGCTGCAGGGCCGGATGATCGACGGCCTGGAACTGCGCCCGAACGTCACCGCGGCGGTGCAGCGGGCAAGCGCGCAATGGTATTTCGATCTGGCCGCGCGCGTCCGCATCGGCGGCAATTTCGAGCTGTTCGGCGGCATCGACAATCTTGTCGACAACAAGCCGCCGATCCTCGGCACCGCGCTGTCCGGCGACGCGAACACCGATGTGTCGCTCTACGACGTGATCGGCCGTCGCTTCTTCATCGGCGGCACGGTCACCTTCTGACCCTCCCCTGGCGCCGCTCCTCCTTTCGGGGGCGGCGCTCCTTTTCTGTGACAGGAGCCGGCCATGTTCTCGTTGCGCCCGATCGTCCTTCGCCCGCTCTGCGCGCTGGCGCTGCTTGCCGCCGGTGCCGCCATCCCCGCCCCGGTCGGGGCGGAGGCCGGCTCCGCCGTTCCGGACCCGATCCCGGCCCGGACCCAGGGGGTGGGGCCGTTCGCCCGCACCGTGCTGCGCAACGTGACGATCGTCGACGGCACCGGCGCACCGCCGCGCGGGCCGGTCGATCTCGTCCTGGAGAACGACCGGATCGCCGAGATCCGGTCGATCGGCACGCCGGGTGCGATCGATCCGTCGCGGCGCGCGGCGCCCGGTGATCACGAGATCGACCTCACCGGCTATTATGTCCTGCCCGGCTTCGTCGACACGCACACCCATCTCCACACGATCGCCGACGGGCAGAACGTGCCGTCCGACTATATCCTGAAGCTCTGGATGGGGCATGGCGTCACCTCGGTGCGCGACGTCGGCAGCGGCGGCCGGCCGATCGAATGGCTGGCGGACGTTGCCCGGCGCAGCGCGCGCAACGAGATCGTCGCGCCGCGCATCGACATCTATCCGATGTTCCACGACATCCTCGACCGGCCGGTCAACGATCCCGAGACCGCGCGCCACGCCGTCCGCGAGGCGCAGCGGCGCGGCGCCGCCGGCATCAAGTTCATCGGCGGGGCGCAGGACGTGCTGTTCGCCGCGCTCGACGAGGCGGAGCGGATCGGCCTGCGCACGACCATGCACCACGCCCAGCCGGTCGTCGCCTATGCGAACGTGCTCGATACCTCCGCGCACGGGCTCGATTCGATGGAGCATTGGTACGGGCTGCCGGAGGCGATGTTCGAGGACCGGCAACTGCAGGCCTTTCCGGTCGATTTCGTCAATGACGACGAACAGATGCGCTTCGGCGAGGCAGGGCGGCTCTGGGCGCAGAGCGCGGCGCCCGGCTCTCCCGCCTGGAACCGGGTGATGGAGACGTTGCTCGAGCGCAATTTCGTGCTGAGCCCCACCTTCAGCGCCTATCTCACCAGTCGCGATTTCATGCGGATGAGCCGGGCGACCTGGCACGACGAATACACCTTGCCGAGCCTGTGGGACTGGTACCGGCCGAGCCGGGTCAATCACGGCTCCTACTGGTTCGACTGGACCACCGAGCACGAGATGGCGTGGCGGCAGAATTACCGCCTGTGGATGCAGTTCGTGAACGAGTACAAGAATCGCGGCGGCACGGTCACCGTCGGCAGCGACAGCGGCTACATCTACAATCTCTACGGCTTCGGCTATATCCAGGAGATGGAGCTGTTGCGCGAGGCCGGCTTCAGTTCCCTCGAGGTGATCCATGCCGCGACCCAGGCGGGCGCCCGTGCGCTCGGGCACGAGGACCAGGTCGGCACGATCCGGGCCGGGCGCAAGGCCGATCTCGTCATCGTGCAGGGCAATCCGGTGGCGAACCTGCGCCTCCTGTTCGGCACCGGCTCGCTCCGCCTCAACGACGAGACGGGGCAGACCGAGCGGGTCGGCGGCATCGCCTATACGGTGAAGGACGGCATCATCTACGACGCGCGCCAGCTGCGCGCCGAGGTCCGCGCCATGGTCGCCACGCAGCGCGCGCAGCGGAATCTTCCGGCGGGGCCGATGGTCATCGAAGCGGTGGATCGCACCCGCTGATACCGAATCGGCACAATCATGCCGGACAAGAACCGCTCGAACCCGGCGCGATCTTCACGACAGGGAAGTAAAGGCCCATATGATCGCTCCATGAAAAGCGCTGTGGGCACCGATGCGATCGTCGTTCGTAATCTTTCCGACCAGCTCGTCGAGCTGGTGCGCAACCGGATATTGAGCGGGGAGGTGCTGCCGGATCGGCCGATCCGGCAGGAACTTCTGGCTGCCCAGCTCGGCGTCAGCAAGATTCCGCTGCGTGAGGCGCTGACCCGGCTGGAGCAGGAAGGCCTGCTCCGTGCCGAGGCCAATCGCGGCTATTTCGTGCGCGCGCTGAGCGCCGAGGAAGCCGAGGAGGTGTTTGCACTGCGTCTGAAGCTGGAGCCGGAGACGGCGGCCCGTGCCTCTCACGATGCAACCCCGAACGATCGCAAGGCCGCCTGGGAGGCGCTGCAGACGCTGGACCGTGCAACGACGGAGCATGGCGAAGGGGTCGGCGCCTTCAACCGCGCCTTTCATCTCGCCCTGATCCGCCCGTGCCGGCAACCGATCACGATCGGTATCCTCGAGCGCCTGCACATCCTGTCCGAACGCTATGTCCGCAAGCATCTCGAGCCGCTCGGTCGGGACGAGCGCGCCAATGACGAGCACCGGCTGCTTCTCGAGGCCTGGCTTGCCGCCGACGACGACAAGCTGGGCCAGCTGCTCTGCATCCATATCGGCCAGACGCTCGAGGATCTGCGGCGCCAGCTTTCCGGACGCGGGAACGAGCGGAGTCCATTCCCGCGGGCTTGACAGTCAGCTGATTTCAGGATCGTATTCAGTATACGATTCTGGGATGAGGAGCTGAGCTATGCGCAGGCGTGTCGCCGTCCGTCTTCTGTTGGCTTCGGTCTGTATCGGGATGCTGCCGATGGGCGGGGTCCATGCCCAGTCCGGCGCGGCCGCGCCGGGCGTCGCCGCCCCGAACAGCGCCGATGCGCGGCTGCGCGCGCTCTATGATGCCGAATGGGCGTGGCGGCAGAACGAGCTCGGCCAGGTGGAGGACGAGGAGTCCGGCCCCGGCGGCCTCGCCGATCATCTGCCGCGCGTCGATGCCGCGACGCAGCAGCGACGGCTCGCCTATTGGGAGGATGTGCTGAGGCAGCTCGACGCCATCCCCGTCGACCAGCTCTCGCCCGAGGAGAAGATCAACGCCGCGGTGTTCCGCACCTCGGTCGAGGCGCTGGCGAACGATGTCCGCTTCAAGGTCTATGAGGCGCCGTTCAATTCCGACACCTTCTTCTGGGCCGGGCTCGGCCCCCGGCAAGGTTTCGACACCGCCGCCGAATATCGCCGCTATGTCGGCCGGATCCGGGACATACCGCGCTATTTCGACGAGAATATCGTCAACATGCGCGCCGGCCTCGCGCGCGGGTTCTCGGTCCCGCGCGTGTCAGTGACCGGGCGTGATGCGACGATCGAGCCCTATGTCGCTGCTGACGAGACGAACCCGCTCTACCGCGCCTTCGTCCGCATGCCGTCGACCATTCCGGAGGCCGAGCAGCAGCAGTTGCGCGCGGAAGGTCTGGCCGCGATCCGCGAGGCCGGCGTTCCGGCCTATCGCACGCTGCTCCAGTTCATCCGCAACGACTACATGAACCAGGCGCGGACGACGATCGGCGCGTCGGAAATGCCCGACGGCGCGGCCTATTATCAGGCGATGATCCGCAAGTTCACCACGCTCGACATCACCCCGCAGGAGATCCACCAGACCGGCCTCAGGGAGGTCGCCCGCATCCGCGCCGAGATGGAGCAGGTGATGCGCCGCGCCAGCTTCACCGGCGCCTTCCCCGAATTCCTCCAGTTCCTGCGCACCGACCCGCAATTCTATGCCCGCACCCCCAGCGAGCTGCTCGGCTATGCCTCCTATGTCGTGATGCGCGCCCAAGGGCAGATGCGCAATGTCGTCGGCACCTTGCCCCGCTACCGCCACGGCATCGTGCCGGTGCCGGACGAGCTCGCGCCGATCTATACGGGCGGCCGCGGCGGCCTGCAGAACTGCATGTTCAACACCTATAACCTGCCTGCCCGACCGCTCTACACGTTGCCGGCCCTCGCCCTGCACGAATGCACGCCCGGCCACAGCTTCCAGGCAGCGCTGGCGCTCGAGGGGCCGGATCGGCCGGAGTTCCGCCAGCGGACCTATTTCTCCGGCTATGGCGAGGGCTGGGGCCTCTACACCGAATGGCTCGGCACGGTGATGGGCATCTACCAGACGCCCTACGAGGATTTCGGCCGCCTCACCTACGAGATGTGGCGCGCCTGCCGGCTCGTTGTCGATACCGGCATGCACCAGTTCGGCTGGTCCCGCGACCGGGCGATCGCCTATCTGCGCGACAACACCGCGCTGTCCGAGCATGAGATCACGACCGAGATCGACCGCTACATCGCCTGGCCCGGCCAGGCGGTCGCCTACAAGCTCGGCGAGCTCACCATCCGTCGCCTGCGCACCGAGGCCGAGCAGCGCCTCGGCACCCGCTTCGACCAGCGCCGCTTCCATGATGTCATCCTCGGCCTCGGCTCGGTGCCACTGCCGGTGCTGGAGGAGCGGATGCAGCAATTCATCGCCGACGGGCGATAACCGTAGCCGCGCATGTCGCCGGGGCGCGTCGATCCGCCGTTCACCGGACCGCACAGGCCATCCGGAAGCAGCGCCTCCGTTCGCGCGCTTGCGGGCGCCCGCAACCTGGAGGATGCAATGACGGGATAGGCAAAGGAGATGTGCATGATTCTGCATCGGCTCGCGCTTGCTGCCTGGCTTGCAGGTCTCGCACCGTCCCACGCCCAGCCCGCCCAGCCCGCCCAGCCCGCCCAGCGCCTTGGCCTCGCAGCCTGTCAGGTCCCCCTGCGCGGCCCGGATGGCGCGGAAACCGGTGAGCGCGTGCCGGCCCGCTGCGGCACCTTCCGCGTTCCCGAGAACCGGGCCGCCCCCGGCGGCCGGATGCTGGCGCTGAACGTCGTCATCCTGCCGGCGCGCAACGCCGGTGCGCATGAGCCGGTCTATTTCATCTCCGGTGGCCCGGGCCAGGCGGCCTCGGTCGAAGCTCCGGGCTTCGCCCGCGCGCAATATCGCGAGACCCGCGACATCGTCCTCATGGACATACGCGGCACCGGTGGCGACAATGCGCTGGACTGCGCGCTCGGCGGCTCCGATGAGAACGTGCAGGCCTATCTTGAGCCGCTTCTCGCCGACGGCGCCCGTTACGCCGAGTGCCGCGACCAGCTCGCGGCGCGCGCCGACCTTACCCAATATACGACGCCGAACGCGATGCGGGACCTGGACGAGTTGCGCCAGGCGCTCGGCCACGAGCAGATCCTGATCGACAGCGGTTCCTACGGCACACGCGCCGCGCTCACCTTCATCCGGATGTTCGGAGACCATGTCCGCGCGGCGGCGCTATCGGGCGCGGCACCGATCGAAAACAGGCTGCCGCTTTACCACGCCGCCGCCGCCCAGCGCGCCTTCGACCTCCTCGTGGACGGGTGTGCCGCCGAGCCCGCCTGTGCCGCGGCCTATCCCGATGTCCGCGGCGATCTTGCCGCCACCCTCGCCCGGCTGGGGGCAGCGCCCGCTTCGGTGCGCATTCCCCATCCCGTCACCAACCAGCCCGTGGAGGTGCGCCTGACCGCATCGGCCTTCGGCGACGGCCTCAGGGTGATGCTCTACGGCGACAATGCGCTGCAGGTGCCGTTGCTGCTTCAGCGCGGGCGTGCGGGAGATCTGGCACCTTTTGCCACCGCGGCGATGCAGGGCAGCCGGGGTCTCAGGCGGGCGGTGCGCACCGGGCTGATGCTGTCGATCAGCTGTGCGGAAGATGTCTGGCGGATTCGCCCCGAGGATGTGTCGCGCGAGACGGCAGGAAGCTTCATCGGCGCCTGGCGGGTGCGCGGGCAGATGGCGGCCTGCTCGGTCTGGCCGCGCGGCGCAGTTCCGGACGATTACTACCGGCCGCTGCGCTCCGACGTGCCTGTGCTGGTCCTGTCCGGCCAGTTCGACCCGGTGACACCGCCATCCTGGGGGGAGGCGATGGCGCGCAACTTCACCCACCACCTGCATGTCGTGCTGCCGGCCGGGCATGTGCCGGTCACCGACTGCACCCAGTCGCTTACCCGCCAGCTGTTCGACAGCGGCAGCGTCGATGGAATCGATACGGCCTGCGTCGCGACGATGCGTCGCCCGGCCTTCGCCCTTCCCGAACCGGGCCGGACCGCTGAAGCTACCGGGAGTTGAGGGCTTCGTTGCCGACGATCTGACTGGTCGGCTCGTCGCCGAACTCGGCCTCGTTGGCGACCAGGCTGTCGGCCGAAACGTCGAAGACATTGTCCTCGAGCATCTGCGCGGCGTTGTCGAGCTGACGCTCCTCTTCGCGGGTGAGCCCGCCGCTATTCTCGTTGCTGCCTCCACAGGCGCCGAGCGACAGCGCCACAGCGATTCCGGCCAGCTTCAGCGTCAGTTTCATCCCGCATCCTCCCTGAATCGGCGAAAGCGGGTGTGTAGCCCGGGACGGGGCCATAGAAAAAGGGCTGCGCGCCGCTATGGCACGCAGCCCTCCAGCAATGCTGTGAAGCTTTGCTTAGTTCAGCTCGTTGCCGGCCGCGTCGGCGACGTTGGCAACCGAGTTGCCAGCAGCGTCGGCCGCGTTGGTCAGGTCGCTGGTCGCGTTGCCGATGTCGGCAACCGCGGCGTCAGCCGCATTCTCGAGGTCCGCAACGGCTTCGTTGGCGGCGTCGAGGGTGTTCGCGACGACTTCGTTGGTGGTCGGCGCGGTTTCGCCGCAGGCGGCGAGGCCCAGGGCGGACACGGCGACGAGAGCGAGAGCAATCTTCTTCACTATGATGTTCCTTTACCAGTTGCGAGGAGAACCAGTTCATTCGCTGGCGAGGCGCCGTTCCGGGCACAAGTGGCCCCCCTCCGGCCCTCCAGCGGACGACGCTTTTAGGGCATGTCGAAACACGAGTCCATAGTTTCTCTACCAACCCGGTTGTTAATTCTCGTGAAGCTTGCGGCAGGCGTCCGGATACCAGCAAAGGTGATCCGCCCTTGACCCGGATATAAAGACATCTTTATATCCGAAAATATGACGGCTGCCCCGAAGATTTTTGCGTCACTCGCCGATCCGACGCGACTGCGCATCCTGATGTTGCTGCGCGCGATGGAACTGTCGGTAGGGGAGATCGCACAGGTGCTCGGGCAGAGTCAGCCCCGCGTCTCGCGCCACGTGAAGATCCTGATCGACGCCGGCCTCGCCGAGCGCCGCAAGGAAGGGAGCTGGGTGTTCGTCAGCCTCGGCGCGCGCGAGCGCGTGGAGCCTTTGTTCCAGCTCCTCGACCGCTGGACCGAACAGGACGGCGAAAATCCATGGATGACCGCCGACGCCGCGCGGCTTGCCGCCGTCCGGGCCGATCGTGCCGCCGCCGCCGAGCGCTACTTCGCCAGCCATGCCGAGAATTGGGATGCGCTGCGCTCGCTCCATGTCGCCGAGAGCGAGGTCGAAGCCGCCATCTGCCGCGCGCTCGGTGATGAGGCCTATGGTTGCCTGGTCGACATCGGCACCGGAACGGGGCGGATGATCGAGCTGTTTGGCCCCCGGGCCGGCCGCGCGCTGGGCATCGACCGTTCGCCCGAGATGCTGCGCCTCGCCCGCGTCAAGCTTGCCGAGGCCGGGCTCGCGTCGGTCGAACTGCGTCAAGGCGACATGTACTCCCTGCCGCTGGCTTCGGGTAGCGCCGATACGGTCATCATCCATCAGGTCTTGCACTATGCCCAGAATCCTGCCGCCGCGGTGGCGGAGGGCGCGCGGCTGCTCGCGCCCGGCGGACGCCTGCTGATCGCCGATTTCGCGGCCCATGAGCGCGAGGACCTGCGCAGCCGCGACGCCCATGTCCGCCTCGGTTTCGCCGATGCCTCGGTGCTGCGCTATCTCGCGGAGGCCGGCCTGGAGGGCGAGGTCGTCGAGCATCTCGAAGGCGGCGAATTGACCGTCACCATCTGGCTCGGGCGTCAGCCCGAAGCGCGTTTGAAAGTCGTCGCATGAGTCCCGCCGCGCCAGCCCTTTCCAGCGCGATTCGACCGCTGTTCGCGGATGCCGCCGGCGACATCGCCGTAAGCTTCGAATTCTTCCCGCCCAAGACGGAGAAGATGGAAGCGACGCTCTGGGAATCGATCCAGACGCTGGCGCCGCTCAATCCACGTTTCGTCTCGGTCACCTACGGCGCCGGTGGCTCGACCCGCGAGCGCACCCACGCGACCGTCGCCCGGATCGTGCGCGAGACCGCGTTGACGCCGGCCGCGCACCTCACCTGCGTCGCCGCATCGAAGGGCGAGATCGACGATGTCGCACGCGCCTATTGGGACGCCGGCGTCCGCCACATCGTCGCGCTGCGCGGCGATCCGCCGGAGCCCGGCGTGCGCTTCCAGTCGCCGGTCGACGGCTATGCCAATGCCGCCGGGCTGGTCGAGGGGCTGAAAAAGGTCGCGCCGTTCGACATCTCGGTAGCGGCCTATCCCGAATGCCACCCCGATTCGGTGACGCGCGCGGCCGATCTCGACAATCTGAAGCGCAAGATGGATGCGGGCGCCGATCGCGCGATCACCCAGTTCTTCTTCTCGCCGGAAAATTTCTTCCGCTTCCGCGACGATGCGGCGGCGGCGGGGATCGACGCGGAGATCGTCCCCGGCATCCTGCCGGTCTCGAACGTCGCCCAGACCCGCAAGTTCGCCGGCATCTGCGGCGCGGCGATCCCGCTCTGGATGGATCGGCTGTTCGAGGGGCTCGACGACCTGCCCGACGCGCGCAAGCTGGTCGCCGCGACCGTAGCCGCCGAGTTGTGCGCCCAGCTCTATCAGGGCGGCGTGCGCAACTTCCACTTCTACACCCTGAACCGCGCGGAACTGGCCTACGCCATCTGCCACCTGCTCGGCCTGAGACCGGGCGGCCAACGAGAGGAAAAGGCGGCATGAGCGCGCGCGAACGACTGAAGGCCGCCGCCGCCGACCGCATCCTGCTGACCGATGGCGCCTTCGGCACCGAGATCCAGAACCGCAAGCTGACGGAAGGCGACTATCGCGGTTCGCTCGATCTCGCCCGCGACCAGAAGGGCAACAATGACATTCTCGCGCTGACCCGTCCGGACGTGGTCGACGCGATCACCCGCGCCTATCTGGCGGCCGGATCGGACATCGTGTCGACCAATACATTCAGCGCCAACCGGATCAGTCAGGCAGACTACGCTGCGGAGCACCTTGTCGCCGATATCAACCGCGCCTCGGCCGGCATCGCCCGCGCCGCCGCCGACGATTTCGAGGCGAACGACGCCAAAAACGGAATCAGGCGCCCGCGCTTCGTTGCCGGGGCGATCGGGCCGACCAACAAGACGCTGTCGCTTTCGCCCGACGTCAACGACCCCGGGTTTCGCGAGATCGATTTCGACGAGTTGAAGGCGGTCTACCGCGCCCAGACCGATGCGTTGCTCGAGGGTGGCGCCGATTTCATCCTGATCGAGACGATCTTCGACACGCTGAACGCCAAGGCCGGCATCATGGCTGCCAAGGAGGCGGCCGCCGCGCTCGGTCGCGACGTGCCGCTGATGATCTCGATGACGCTCACCGACCTCAGCGGCCGCAATCTTTCCGGTCACACGGTCGAAGCCTTCTGGCACGCGGTCCGCCACGCCAACGCGGTGACGATCGGGCTCAATTGCTCGTTCGGCGCGCAGCAATTGCGCCCGCACGTGCAGGCCTTGTCCGGGATCGCGGACACATTGATCATGGCCTATCCGAATGCCGGCCTGCCCAACGAACTCGGTGAGTATGACGAGTTGCCGGAGCAGACCGCGGCCCTTCTCAAGGAATGGGTCGAAGCGGGCTGGGTCAACATCATCGGCGGCTGCTGCGGTTCGACGCCGGCGCATATCGCCGCCATGGCGAAGGCCGTCGCCGGCCATGCGCCGCGCAAGATCGCGACGCCGGCGCGGGTCACCCGTCTCGCCGGCCTCGAGCCGATGATCCTCGCCGCCTGAACAAAACAAAAGCAGACATGACCACCCAGCAGCGCGCCACGTTCGTCAATATCGGCGAGCGCACCAACGTCACCGGCTCCGCCCGGTTCAAGAAGCTCGTCATGGCCGGCGACTACGCCGCCGCCGTCGAGGTCGCCCGCCAGCAGGTCGAGAACGGCGCGCAGGTGATCGACGTCAACATGGACGAAGGCCTGCTCGACGCCGAGTTTGCGATGACCACCTTCCTCAAGCTCATCGCCGCCGAGCCCGATATTGCGCGCGTGCCGGTGATGGTCGATTCGTCGAAATGGGCGGTGATCGAGGCGGGGCTCAAATGCGTTTCCGGCAAGCCGATCGTCAACTCGATCAGCATGAAGGAAGGCGAGGAAGAGTTCCTGCGTCTCGCCCGCAAGGTGCGTGACTATGGCGCGGCGGTCGTCGTCATGGCCTTCGACGAGACCGGCCAGGCCGACACGGAGGCGCGCAAGGTCGAAATCTGCACCCGCGCCTATGACCTGCTCGTCGCCGACGGCTTTCCGCCCGAGGACATCATCTTCGATCCCAACATCTTCGCGGTCGCGACGGGGATCGAGGAGCACCGCAATTACGCGGTCGATTTCATCGAGGCCTGCAAGGTCATCCGCGAGCGCTGCCCCGGCGCGCATATCTCCGGCGGCCTATCGAACCTGAGCTTCTCGTTCCGCGGCAACGAGCCGGTGCGCCGGGCGATGCACTCGATCTTTCTCTATCACGCCATTCCAGCCGGGCTCGACATGGCGATCGTCAATGCCGGCCAGCTCGATGTCTACGACGCGATCGATCCGGAACTGCGCGAGGCGTGTGAGGACGTCGTCCTCAACCGCCGCGAGGACGCGACCGAGCGGTTGGTCGCGCTCGCGGAGAAATATCTCGGCGCCGATCCGGTGCGCGAAAAGGCTGAGGCTGAGTGGCGTGGCTGGGAGGTCGCCAAGCGACTGGAGCATGCGCTGGTCAAGGGCATCGACGCCCATGTCGTCGAGGATACCGAGGAAGCCCGCCTGCAAGCCGTCCGCCCGATCGAGGTGATCGAGGGGCCACTGATGGACGGCATGAACGTCGTTGGCGACCTGTTCGGCGCCGGCAAGATGTTCCTGCCGCAGGTGGTGAAATCCGCGCGCGTGATGAAAAAGGCGGTCGCCCACCTGCTCCCATTCATCGAGGCGGAGAAGGAGGAGGGCGCCAAGGGCAAGGGCCGGGTCGTGATGGCGACGGTCAAGGGTGACGTCCACGACATCGGCAAGAACATTGTCGGCGTGGTCCTGCAGTGCAACGGCTTCGAAATCATCGATCTTGGCGTGATGGTCCCCTGGCAGGACATCCTCAAGGCGGCGAACGAGAACGAAGCGGATATGATCGGCCTTTCCGGCCTCATCACGCCCTCGCTCGACGAGATGGTGACCGTCGCCGAGGAGATGCAGCGCGAGAAGATGACCATGCCGCTGCTGATCGGCGGCGCGACCACCAGCAAGGTCCACACCGCGCTCCGGATCGACCCTGCCTATACCGGGCCGGTCCTCCACGTCCTCGACGCCAGCCGCGCCGTCGGCGTCGCCTCGTCGCTCGTTTCGGACACACAGAAGGCGCCGCTGGTCGCGAAGACGGCCGAGGATTACGAGGCGGTCCGTGTCGCACGTGCCAACAAGGGCCAGAGCGAGCTTGCCACGATCGCCGAGGCACGCGGCAATGGCCTTGCCTACGATCCCGCCGGCAAGGCGCCGGCGCCGCAGCGCCCCGGCGTGCACCATTTCAACGAATGGCCGCTGCGAGAGTTGCGCGACAGCATTGACTGGACGCCCTTCTTCCGCGCCTGGGAGCTGGCCGGCACCTATCCTGGCATCCTGGAAGATCCGATCGTTGGCGAAAGCGCCCGGTCGCTCTTCAAGGACGCGCAGGCGATGCTCGACAGGATCATCGCCGAGCATTGGCTGACCGCGCGGGCGACCGTCGGCCTCTGGCGCTGCCGCCGCGACGGAGACGACGTCCACGTCCTCGCCCGCAACGATGAAACGAAGCTCGCTTTCCTGCGCCAGCAGGTGAAGAAGCGCGAGGGCCGGGCGAACATGTGCCTCGCCGACTTCATCGATCCCGACGGCGAGGACTGGATCGGCGGATTCGCCGTCGGCATCCACGGCATCGACGCGCATCTCGCCCGCTTCAAGGCCGAGAACGACGTCTATTCCGACATCCTGCTCAAGGCACTCGCTGACCGGCTGGCCGAGAGCTTCGCCGAGACTCTCCATGCCCATGTCCGCAACTCGATCTGGGGCTATGCGCCGGACGAGCATTTCACCAATGCCGACCTCATCCGCGAGACCTATGCCGGCATCCGCCCGGCGCCCGGCTATCCGGCCTGCCCGGATCACAGCCTGAAGCCGATCCTGTTCGAAATGCTGGGCGGGGCGGGGTCCAACGAGGGCCCGGCGGGCGTGACGCTGACCGAGAATTTCGCGATGCTGCCGACCTCGGCGGTTTCCGGCTTCTATTTCGGTCATCGCGACAGCGACTATTTCGGCGTCGCGCGCATCGGGCCGGATCAGCTCGAGGACTATGCGGAGCGGCGCGGCGTTTCCGTGGAGCAGGCGACCCGCTGGCTGCGGCCGAACCTCGACTGAGGCCTGAGCCGCACCCGTCCCGTTCCGGGGCAATGCCCGTGCGAACCTCGTTCCGGACTCGACAGGCCGGGCCGCAAGGGTCAGGGCGCCGGCATGGACTGGCGTTTCCTCATCGCCTTGGCGCTTGCCTGCCTGTTCGCGGCGATTCCGGCACACGCCTGACAGCCTGCAAACCTTGACCCCGTCCGCCGGCGCCCTAGATAGGCGCGGCGAGGCCACGTCCTCCCCCATCATGGGCGCAATGTCCGGGACGGCCCGGCTCTTTCGAAAGGAGAGCCGACATGGCTTGGATCTATTTGCTTGTCGCGGGTTTGCTCGAGGTCCTGTGGGCCTATTCCATGAAGCTGTCGGACGGATTCTCCCGCCCCGGAGCGTCCGCCGTCACGATCATCGCGATGATCTTCAGCTTCGGACTGCTCTCGATCGCAATGCGCTCGCTGCCGCTTGGCACCGCCTATACGGTCTGGACCGGCATCGGCGCCGTCGGGGCCTTCCTGGTCGGGATCATCGTGCTCGGCGAGCAGGTGAGCGCGCTGCGCATCGCCGCCGCGGTGATGATCGTCGGCGGTCTCGTCCTGATGAAGGTGTCGACGACCGCCTGACGTTCGTCGAACCCGCCTCGCGCATCCGGTTCGCCATGCTATAGCGCGCGCGATGACTCGGTTGGCGGCCGTCCTTTTCCTGCTGTTCGCATTGGTCGGCGCCGTTGTTCCGGCGGCCGCGCAATCGCCGCAGCGGATGAATGTCAGCCTCGTGCCGGAGACCGAAGGCGTGCTGCCGGGCGGGACGGTCACGCTCGCTTTCGTGATGCGCCCGGCGGCCGGTTGGCATGGCTATTGGCGCAATCCGGGCGACGCGGGGGCGGAACCGCGGGTCGACTGGCGGCTGCCGGCCGGCTGGACGGCCGAGCCGCTGCAATATCCGGTGCCCGACCGGCTGCTCGTCATGGGCCTGATGAACTATGTCTACGAGCACGATTACGCGCTGCTCGTGAACCTGAAGGTGCCCGAGACGGCGGAGCCCGGCGTCACCGTGCCGGTCGACGCGCGGCTCGATTATCTGGTCTGCACCAACGAATTGTGCGTGCCCGAGACCGCCAATGTCTCGATCGAACTGAACACCATTCAGCCGGGCACGCGCAATCCGGCCTTCGGCGCGTGGCGACAGGCGCTGCCGCGGCCGCTCAATGGGCCGGCGCGCTTCCAGGTCGCAGGCAACCGGCTGAGGATCGCGATCCCGTTTCCTCAGGGTACGAACGTCGCCGCGCCCTATTTCTTCCCGATCACCACCGATGCGATGCGCCATTCCGAAGCGCAGACCGTCTCACGCAGCGGGGCGTTTCTGATCGTCGAGGCGGGCGCCGGTGCGCAGGCCGCCTCGCTCCAGACGCTGGAGGGTGTGATCGAGATCGGCGCAGGGACTGGCCTCCAGTTCGCTGCGCGCCCGGGGCAGGTTCCGGCCGCCGGGGCAACGATTGCCGGGCCGACCGAGAATGAGGGTGGGCAGACGAGCGAAGCGGATGTGGGCGGGGCGGTCCTGCTGGCGGTGCTTGGCGCGCTGATCGGCGGACTGATCCTCAACGTGATGCCCTGCGTCTTCCCGATCCTCAGTCTCAAGGCATTGAGCCTCGCCCGGGCGGGCGCCGACGGCGGCGCGGCGCGGCGTGAGGCTTTGGCCTATGCCGCCGGGGTGATCGGCACCTGCCTGGTGCTCGGCGGCGCGCTGCTGGCGGTCCGGGCCGGCGGCGCGGCGGCAGGCTGGGCGTTCCAGCTTCAGGACCCGCGGGTGATCCTGCTGCTGCTGCTGCTCGTGACAGCGATCGCGCTCAATCTCGCCGGCCTGTTCCACCTTCCGGCGCTCACCGGCGGCGACGATCTGACCCGCAGCGGCGGCACGAAAGGCGCCTTCTTCACCGGCGCGCTGGCCGCCTTTATCGCGACGCCCTGCACTGGGCCGTTCCTCGGCTTCGCGCTCGGCGCGGCGCTGGTGTTGCCGACCTGGGCGGGGCTTGCGGTCTTCGCCGGCCTTGGCCTCGGGCTGGCATTGCCCTTCCTGCTGCTCGGCTTCGTGCCGGCACTGCGCAACCTGTTGCCCAGGCCCGGCGCCTGGATGGAGACGCTCCAGCGCATCCTCTCTATCCCGATGTTCCTGACCGCGCTCGGCCTGATCTGGGTACTGGGCCGTCAGGCCGGCGTTGACGGCATGACGCTCGGCCTTGCCGCCGCGCTGCTGCTCGGGCTTGGCCTGTGGTGGCTGGGACGCAAGCAGGGCGGCGGACGCATCTGGCTTGCACTCGTGGTGATCGCTGTCGCGGTGATCGCGCCCTTGCCCTTCGTCCGCACCGCCGCGCCGGCCGCGGCCAGTGCTGCCGCCGACCCGCTCGGCAGCGAGCCGTTCAGCGAGGCGCGACTTGCCGAACTCCGCGCCGCGGGCACGCCGACCTTCGTCTATTTTACCGCCGACTGGTGCATCACCTGCAAGGTCAACGAGCGCGCCGCGCTGGAGCAGGACGAGGTGGCCGAGGCGTTTCGTGCCAAAGGCGTTCGCGTGCTCGTCGGCGACTGGACGCGCGGCGATGAGGCAATCGGCCGCTTCCTCGAGCGCTACGGCCGCTCGGGCGTGCCCTTCTATCTTTACTATGCGCCCGGCCGCGAACCCGAGGTGCTGCCGCAGATCCTGACGGTCGGCCGGCTAACGAGCCTGGCTGCCTGAGCCGCGGCGGCGGTCGAACGCCTGCCGCCCTCCCACCCAGGTTTCCAGCACCTGCGTCTCGCGAATCGCGGTCGGGTCGGAGGCCTCGAAGATGTCGCGGTCGATGAACAGGAAATCGGCGTGCCGGCCCGGCTCCAGCGTGCCCATCTGCGCTTCGGCGAAGCCGGCATAGGCCGCGCCGCGGGTGAAGGCGTCGAAGGCCTGGGCGAGGGTCAGGCGCTGCTCCGGCAGCCAGCCGCCCGGCGGCTGGCCTTGTGCGTCCTGCCGGCTGATCGCGGCGGCGAGCCCGTGGAACGGGTTGGGGTTCTCGACCGGGAAGTCCGAACCGAAGGCGACCGGCACGTTACCGGCGAGCATTGATCGCCAGGCATAGGCGCCGGCCAGCCGGTCGGGCCCCAGCCGCGTGCCGGCCATCTGCCAGTCCGAGGTCGCGTGGACTGGCTGCATCGACGCGATGATGCCGTTCCGGGCAAAGCGCGGCAGATCGGCCGGATCGACGATCTGGGCATGTTCGATCCGCCAGCGCCGGTCGCCTCTGTAGGTGTCGGCGAGCTCCTCGATCGCGCCCAGCAGCTCGGCGTTGGCGGCATCGCCGATCGCGTGAACGGCGACCTGGAAATTGTCCATCGCGGCGCGGCTCATCAGATTCTTGAGCATCGTGTCGCCAATCAGGGTCAGGCCGTGATTGCCGGGCGCATCGCTATAGTCGCGTTTCAGCCAGGCCCCGCGCGAGCCGAGCGCGCCGTCGAGGACGAACTTGACGCCGATCATCCGCAGGCGCCCGTCGTAGAGCCAGGGCGTCGGCCGCGTGCCGGCGGTGGCGAGCAGCGTGTCGATCCCCCAGGCGTAGGACATGATCCTGAGGTTGAGCAGGCCATTGTCGCCGGCGCGGCGGATCGTGTTCCAGTCCTCGGCACTGGTCCCCATATCGGCGACGCCGGTGAGGCCGTTGGAGAGCAATATCTCCTGCGCCCGGGCGAGCGCCCGGTCGCGCTGGATCGGCAGCGGCGGCGGCACCGCGCGCTGCACCAGCTCCATCGCCGTGTCGACGAAGATGCCGCTCGGGGCGGCATTGGCGCCCCGGCCGGTCCGCTCGATCCGGCCGCCGGCCGGCGCCTGCGACTGGGCGGTGATCTGCGCTTCCGTCATCGCGACCGTGTTCGCCCAGCCGGCATGACCGTCGACACGCTCCAGCCAGACCGGCCGGCCCGGTACGACCGCGTCGAGATCGGCGGCGGTCGGGAAGCGGCCGAGGCCCCAGCGTTCCTGGTTCCAGCCGCGTCCGATGATCCAGCGCGGGGAAGGGTTGGCGGCGGCATATTGGGCGATGCGCTGCTGCGCCTCCTGCAGCGACCGGGTGTCGCTGAGGTCGAGCGTCAGCGCGCCCATGCCGAGCCCCATGACATGGCCATGCGCATCGATCAGGCCGGGGATCACGGTCCGGCCCCGCCCGTCGAGCAGGTAGCGCGGCCGCTCCGGCCGCCGGTCGCCGCGCTGGAGCAGCTGCTTCACCCGCCCGTCGTCGCCGATCACCATGCCGTTGAAGCGGAACAGCCGGCCGTCCTCGCGCATCGTGTAGCCGTTGACATTGTCGACGAGCTGGTCGGCGAGCGCGGGTGTGGCGGCGGCGAGGATCGCCGCGAGGAACAGCAACAGACGCTTCAAGGCTCCAGCCTCCGGACCAGGGAAGACGTATCCTGCCGTGCGCCGCCGATCGCCTGCACATCGGCATAGAATTGGTCGACCAGGGCGGTGAGGGGGAGGCGGGACCCGTTGGCGCGCGCTTCTTCAAGCGCAAGGCCGAGGTCCTTGCGCATCCAGTCGACCGCGAAGCCGAAGTCGAATTCGCCCTTGTCCATCGTCCCCCAGCGGTTGACCATCTGCCAGCTCTGCGCGGCGCCGCCCGAAACGGCCTCGAACACCTTGTGTGCGTCAAGGCCGGCACGGTGGGTGAATTGGATCGCCTCGGCGAGCCCCTGGACGACGCCGGCGATGCAGATCTGGTTGACCATCTTGGTCAGCTGCCCGCTCCCTGCCGGCCCGACATGGACGATGCGCGCCGCATAGGCCTGCATCAGCGGCGTCGCCGCGGCAATGGCGGCGTCGGTGCCCCCGCACATGATGGAAAGCTTGCCGCTCTCCGCGCCGGCCTGGCCCCCCGATACGGGGGCGTCGACACAATGGACGCCGCGGGTTTCGGCCTCCTCCGCCAGTTGCCGGGCTATGCGCGCGGAGACGGTGGTGTGATCGACAAAGACCGCACCGGGCCGCATCGCGCCGAACGCGCCGTCCGTCCCGAGCGTCACCGCCTCGACGTCGGCGTCGGCGCCGACGCAGGCGATCACGGCATCGGCGTCTGCCGCGGCCTCGATCGGGCTCGCCGCGGCGTCGCCGCCATGGATCTCGGTCCAGGCGCGGACCTTGGCCGGGCTGCGATTGTAGACGACGAGGTCGTGCCCCGCCTTGGCGAGGTGCCGGGCCATCGGCGCGCCCATGACGCCGAGCCCGAGGAAAGCGATGCGTGCCATGCGGCGGCGATAAGGCCTGTTTGCCGTTGACGCCAGATGGTCTAGGGCTCCGCTCCATGGCGAGCCCCGTGCGCACGACGAACCCTCCGGTCACCCTCGCGGAGATCGAAGCCGCCGCAGCGCGTATCGCCGGCGCGGTGGTCCGCACCCCGACCATGCTGAGCCGTACGCTGTCCGAACGGAGCGGCGCCACGGTCTACGTGAAATTCGAGAACCTCCAGCATACTGGCGCCTACAAGGAGCGCGGCGCGCTCAACAAGTTGCTGTTGATGGATCCGGCGCGCCGTTCGCGCGGAGTGATCGCTGCCTCGGCCGGCAATCATGCGCAGGCGGTCGCCTGGCATGCCCGCCGCCTCGGCGTGCCGGCGGTGATCGTGATGCCGAAGCCGACGCCGATCGTGAAGGTCAGCCAGACCGAGGCGCATGGTGCCGAAGTCGTTCTCTTTGGCGAGACCTTCGACGAAGCCTATGCGGAATCGCGCCGGCTCGCCGACGAGCGCGACCTGACCTTCGTCCATCCGTTCGACGATGCGGAAGTGATGGCGGGGCAGGGGACGGTGGCGCTGGAGCTCCTTGCTGATGCGCCGGAGATTGACACCCTGGTCATCCCGATCGGCGGGGGCGGGCTCATTTCCGGCATTGCCACCGCTGCCCGGGCGCTGAAGCCCGGCATCGCGGTGGTTGGTGCCCAGGCCGAGCTTTATCCCAGCATGTACGCCAAGCTCTCCGGCCAGACTTTGCCCTGTGCGGGTGACACGATCGCGGAGGGCATCGCCGTCAAGGCGCCGGGTATCGAGACCGCCGAGATCATCCGCGGCCTGGTCGACGACATTGTGCTCGTCTCCGAGCGCGATATCGAAAGTGCGATCTGCCTGCTGGCCACCGCCGAGAAGACGGTGGCGGAGGGTGCGGGCGCCGTCGGCCTTGCCGCCTTGCTCAGCCATCCGGCCCGTTTCGCCGGCAAGGCCGTCGGCCTCGTCGTCAGCGGCGGCAATATCGACGCGCACCTGCTCGCCAACGTGCTGCTGCGAGACCTCGTCCGTTCCGGCCGTATGACGCGGCTGCGCATCCACCTCCAGGACCGACCCGGGGCGCTGGTCGCGGTGATGAAGCTTTTCTCGGCGCACCAGGTGAACATCGTCGAGGTCAATCATCAGCGTGTCTTCACCTCGCTTCCCGCCAAGGACGCCGCGATCGAGGTGGCCTGCGAAGCGCGCGACGCCGGCCAGATCGCGCGGCTGACCGAAACACTCAAGGCCGAAGGCTACAAGGTCTATCCGGTAGCACTTGAGTGATCGGGCGTCCCGGCACGGCACGGCTCGCCGCAATGCGGCTGCCGGGGCGTCAACCGGCCTTCCCAAGGCTTCGACGGGGGCGCATAATCGCGTTTCTGAACCCCTGACGGACACGCCGGAGTCGACTTGAGCGCACCGTTTCGTTTCCCCCGCTTCTTCGTCACGACGCCCTCGCCTTGCCCTTATCTGGCGGGCAGGACGGAGCGGAAGGTCTTCACCGAACTGAACGGGCCGCACGCCGGCGAGCTCAACGACGCGCTCGGCCGGATCGGGTTTCGCCGCAGCCAGAACGTCGCGTACCGGCCGTCCTGCCTCGATTGCGCCGCGTGCGTGTCGGTTCGCGTGATCGCCGGCGAATTCCAGCCCAGCGCAACCCAGCGCAAGGTCATCCGCCGCAACGCCGATCTCGAGGTGACCGCTTGCAAGGCCTGGGCGACCGAGGAGCAATATGAACTCCTCCGCCGCTACCTGCGCGCCCGCCATCCCGACGGCGGCATGGTCGAGATGGACGAGCACGACTTTTCCGACATGGTCGAGCAGAGCCCGGTCCGCACCTATATCGTCGAGTATCGCGAGCCCTCCGTCGATGGCCGCCCCGGCCGCCTCGTCGGAGCCTGCCTTACCGACCAGCAGGCCGACGGCCTGTCGATGATCTACAGCTTCTTCGAGCCGGATGACGAGCGCCGCGCCGGGCTCGGCACCTACATCATCCTCGACCATATCGTCCGCGCCGGGCGGGCGGGGCTGCCCTATGTCTATCTCGGCTATTGGGTCGAGGAATCGAAGCGCATGGCCTACAAGTCGCGCTTCCGCCCGCTCGAGAAGCTCGGCCCCGGCGGCTGGCGCCGCTTCGATCCCGAGCAGCGCGAGCTGGAGCTCGGCTGACCCCTCGCGCCGCGCGCGCTTCTCCGTTAGTTTGCCGCCCGACAGGGAGGACGCTTATGCTTGGGGGGCATGGCATCTGGCGGGCGCTCGAACGGGCGCGGGCACTGAATCTCGAAGCGGGCGGCGAGGCACCGGCGCGGATCGACGGTGACGGCATCACGCGTCGGCGGGTGCTTGCAGGGCTTGCCGGTGGCGCCGGAGCGATCTTGCTGCCGCGCACCCCGGCCTTTGGTCAATCACCGCTGCGGATTGTGATCGTTGGCGGTGGCCTCGCCGGCCTGTCGGCACTCGATACGCTTGCCGCGAGGGGCGTTTCCGCCACGCTCTGCGAAGCGCGCGGTGCGGTCGGCGGGCGGACGCGCAGTGTGCGGGGCGTGTTCGCACCCCACTATGTTTTCGACGAGGGCGGGCAGCTGGTGAACAGCGACCATGCCGACATGATCCGCCTCATCCGCCGCTTCGGGCTGCGGCTGGTCGACCGCAAAGCGTTCGGGCCGACGCACGAGGTGCAAATCGGGCGCGATGGTGCGCCGGTGGGAGAGGCCCGGCTTGCCCGTGCGCTGCGCGGCATCGCTGCTGAAATCACACGGGATTCGGACCGTCTGGACCGGGACTATGCAGCGGTCGCACGCGAGATCGATGCGATGTCGGTCGCCGACTATCTCGATCGCCACGGACTGCCGGCGGGTGACGCTCGCGACGCGATCGAGACCGGTATCCGCACCGAATATGGGGCCGAGCCGCGCGAGGCCTCTGCGCTCGAGCTGCTGTTCAACCTGCCCACGGTCGACGGGGCGCGGCTGACCAGGGTCAGCCTGTCCGACGAGCGCTACGTCATCTCCGGCGGGTCCGATCAGGTCGCGCGGGCGCTCGGCCGGGTGCACGAGGGTACGATCCGCCTCAACAAGCGGCTGACCCGGCTCGACACGAGCGGGCCGGAGGTGCGGCTTGCCTTTGCCGATGGCGAGGAGATGCGCGCGGACCGGGTGATCCTCGCCTTGCCTGCGCCGTTGATCCGCGAGGTGGCGATCGAGGGGCCCTTGCCGCCGCTCTGGCGCGCGCTGATCGACGAGGTTCGGCTGGGCCGCAACGAGAAGCTGGTGGTCGGCTATGATGGCCAGCCGTGGCGGCGCGCCTTCGGCTTCGGTGGCGCGCTCTGGGCCGGACAGCCCTTCGCCGCCGGCTGGGACGCGGCTTCGTTCGCGCCGGCCGAAGGGCAGGGCGCCGGAGCGATCTGCTATTTCCTCGGCGGCGATCAGGTCGCGGCCGCCGCGGCCTCGAGTGCCGCCGAGCTCGCGACGCGTTTCAGCGACGCCGCCCGCCGGGCCGTGCCGGGCCTTCCGCAGCCAAACGGAACGATCCGCCGCACGCGCTGGTGCGACGATCCGCTGACCAAGGGCGCCTATGTCAACTTCCGACCCGGCCAGATCACGCGCTTCGGCAGCCTGATGACAGTGGAGGAGGGCGGCGAGGTCCGCGCCAGCGCCGCCGGCCCCCTGTTCTTTGCCGGTGAATGGCTGTCGGACGCCTGGCCCGGCTACATGAACGGCGCGGTCCAGACCGGCCGGCTCGCGGCCGAGGCGGCTCTGGCGCCTGCCCCGGCCGAAGCCGCCTGACCGGTCAGAAGGCGGCGCGCAGTGTCACCTGGAACAGGCGGCCCGAGCGTTCGCGCTCGATCTCATATTCGTCCACGTTCCCGGCTGCGCGATTCCGCAGGATTTCCTCGAACGAGTCGCCGTCGAACTTGGTGAAGAACTCCTGCTTGGTGCGGTTGAGCAGGTTCTGCGCGGAGAGGCGGATCAGGACATTGCGGCCGAAGCGATGCTCGACGAACGCCTCGAGGTCCGGATTGTAGCGCAACCGCACGGTCTCGTCGAAATTGCTTTCGACCGCCTCGCTGCGCCCCGAAAGTGAGATGCCGAAGCTGGAGTTGATCGACCGCAATGTCTGGATGAAGCCGATATTGTAGACGTGGTGCGGCTGGTTGTTGAACCGCCGCTCCTCGCGCGTGAACGGATCGGTCGTCTCGCTGTCGAGCCAGGTGTAGTTCGCGAAAAAGCCGGTATCGGGCAGGCCGATGAAGCCGAGCGGCGTCGACAGGTCGAACTCGATGCCCCAGACGCGGCCGTCGCCGATGTTGCGTGGCGTGTAGACGCTGCCGTCGCCATTGTCGCCGATCGCCACCAGTTCGATCAGGTCGTTGACGTCGCGATAGAAGGCGTTGACGCCGAAAATGCCGTTGCCGGGCAGGCGGCGCTCATAGCCGATGTCGATGCCCCAGGCGGTCTGGTTCCGCAGCGCCGGATTGCCGATCGTCACATCGTCGTCGCCGGGCGATTCGAGCTGGGTGATCGGCGAGATCAGATCATAGTCCGGCCGGCGCACCGTACGCGCGACCGAGAGGCGGAACTGGTCGGACGCCGTCGGCGAATAGCGCAGATGCAGAGAGGGATTGAGATTCTCGGCATTGTAGGAAGCCCTCGACGTCTCATCGATACCCTCATCGACGTTGACGAGCCGGCCGGTGATGTTGCGGCGGGTGATTTCGTAGCGAAGGCCGGCGTCGATCGTGACGTTCTCGAGAGGCTCGAGGGTAAGACGGGCGTAGGGGCTGTAGCGGTTCTCGCGGATCCCGTAGATGCTGCTGATCAGTGAGTCCGGATCGACATCACCGTCGTCGAAATCGAATATGTCGAGCGTGCCGTCACGCTCCTTGCGCAGCCAGTCGATGCCGAACTTGAAACGGGCGGAAGCCGGGCCGAACGTGTAGCTCAGCGTGCCGGAATATTCATTGTCCTCGGTATCGAGCGCCTCGCCCTCCTCGAGCTCGGCCTCGGCGATCGTGTCGCCCTCGTCCATCTCGGTGTCGGTGCTGTCGCGGAAACCGCTCCAGCCCGCGGCGAAGCCGAACTCGCCCGGGCCCAGGGGCAGCACGCCGTCCAGTCCCAATCCGTAAGTCTGCTGGCTGATCCGCTCGCGCTGGATCTCGACGCCGTCGTCGTCCAGGTCCGGGCCTTCGAAGGTCAGCGAGGTCTCGTCCTCGTTGCGGTCGGTATCGACGAACAGGCCGTTGAAGCGCAGCCGGCCGCCGGCGCCGATCGGCGTCGTGATCTCGAAATTGCCCGAGATGTCGGTGCCGTCGCGCGTGTCTTCCTGCAGCTCCGTATTGTCGAATTCGGGATCGGTGATGCCGGCAGTGTCCGGAACGATGTCGCCGAAGCGCAGGCTCACCTTGTCCTTGGGGTTGCGGCGCTCCTGATAGTTGAGGCCGACCCAGAAACTGGTCTGGCCGACGGTGCCCGCATAGGCGGCCGCGGCCGAGGGACGGACGCCGCCGTCCTCGTTGATCAGCGCGCCGGCGCGCAGCGACCCGCCGTTGAAGGTCGCGCCCTCCTTGGTGATGACGTTGAGCACCCCGGCAATACCGTCGCTCGGCTGGTCGGCGCGCGGCGCGCGGATGATCTCGATCCGCTCGATCAGCTCGGCCGGGATGCGGTCGACGAAGAAGCTGCCGTCGGCTTCGGCGCCGGGCGGACGGCGGCCGTTGATGAGGACGCTGGTGAAGCCTGGCGGCAGGCCGCGCATCTGGACCCCGTCATATTCGAGCACGTCCGAGGTGAAGGTGACGCCCGGCACGCGCTTCAGCATCTCGCCGACCGAGACCGGCTCGAAGCGCTGGAAATATTCGAGATCGTAGGAGAGGACCGGGTTCACGTCGCTGGTGCGGTTGCGGAAGAAGAGCTGGCCGGTGACGATGATCTCGCGCGAGTCGACCGGGGCCGCTGCCTCTGCCCTGTCGTCCTGGGCGAAGGCCGGTGTCGCCAGCACGGAGAGCGCGCTGCCGAGCAGCGCGAGTCGCTTCACATTCATTCGATTGCCCCTTTGTAACGATTGTGACTCAATGGCCCCCTAGGCCGCACGGCACGCCGATAGGGGGAGACCATGACCGTGGCTTTGCAGGGCCGTTTCGCTTTGGTGACGCTTTCGATTCCGCTGTTTGGCTGCGCGACGCCGCCGCGGGTGGCGAGTGCACCCGCCGTTGAGGTACGGGCGGCGGCCGAGACGCAGGCGGTCGCGACGGCGAATGCGGATGCGGCCGACGATCCCGCCATCTGGGCGGCGGCACCTGGCCAGACTGTGGCGTTCGCCGGTCAGCGGGTGGCAGGGTTTGTCGCGGGTACGGACAAGAAGGCGGGCCTCTATGTCTACGGCCTCGACGGTCGGCAGCTGCAATTCCTGCCCGACGGTCTGCTCAACAATGTCGATCTGCGCGAGGCGATGATCGACGGGCGCCCGCAGATCGTGATCGGCGCCAGCGACCGGGGCCGCATGGGCGTTGCCCTCTATCTGTTCGATCCGGCGTCGACCGATCCCGCCAATGCGATCCGGCCCTGGGGGCTCATTCCGTCCGATGTCGTCGAGCCCTACGGCTTCTGCATGGGGCTGGCGGACGGGGTGCCGCATGCCGTGTTGGTCGCCAAGGACGGCCAGACCCGCCAGTATCGCGTCACCGCCGGACCGAACGGGCCAGTGGGGGAGGAGGTTCGCCGCTTCGCGGTCGGCAGCCAGTCCGAAGGCTGTGTCGTCGATGAGGCAGGCGACACGCTCTATATCGGCGAGGAACTGACCGGCGTCTGGCGCTACGGCTTCGCGCCCTCATCGGGCGAGGCGCGCACCCAGGTTCAGGCGGTCGATGCCAGCGGCCGGCTGATCGCGGATGTCGAGGGCGTCACGCTGATCCATGACGGGGGCGCCCGCTATCTGATTGTCTCCAGCCAGGGCGACAGTGCCTTCGTCGTCTGGCGGGTCGACGGTCCTGCCCCGGCCTATGTCGGCCGGTTCCGCGTCGCCGCCGGCAACGGCATCGACGCGGTGACCGGCACCGACGGTGTCGACGCGCGCGGCGGTCCGGTCGGCCCGTTCCCGGAGGGGCTGGTCGTCGTGCAGGATGATCGGAACGAAGGCGCACAGAACTTCAAGCTCGTGGACTGGCGCGACATCCGCCGTGCACTCGGGCTCTAGTCGGGCAGCATCGCCGCGAGCTTCTTCGGTGCGACGGCGCGATAGCTTTCGGCGATCCAGCGCCCGAGAAGGCCGATGTCCGGCGTCCCGTCAGCTCCGAAGCGGCAGGTGATCCAGCCGGAGCGGCCAAGGCCGTAGCCGGCCGGTTCGGCGAAATCGAAGACGAGGGCGAAGTCACGGCTGACCGGCAGCTTCGCCGTCATACTGAGGTTGCCGTCGGTCTCGTCGAGCCAGACGAAGGTCTTGTTCCGGACCTTGAGGGCGGTGTGGCCCCAGGGGAAGTCTTCCGTCACCTCCGGAAAGCCGAGCCCGTGCTTGCGCAGAGCTTCGAAGGCCTCGCTGCGCGGCATGGCCCTAGTGCCCGTTCAACTCGGCCATGAAGGGCGGGTCGGGGATCGCCGCCGTCGCGTCGTGGAGCAGGTCGCCCCAGCGCGCCGACAGATCGTCGAAATAGGGGTCGTCGACACCGATCCGCCGCGTGAACGGCTTCGCGCCAGCCCGCGTCGGCATGACGATCAGGTCGAGGGGCCGGGCCACCGCAAGGTTGGAGCGGATCGACGAATCGAACGACAGGAAGGCGACCTTCATCGCCTCGGCGAGCGAGGTCGCGGGCGTGATCGTCCGGTCGAGGATCGGGCGGCCATATTTGGTCTCGCCGATCTGGAAGAACGGCACGTCGGGCTTGCATTCGATGAAATTGCCCGCCGAGTAGATGAGGTAGAGCGAGGGCGGGCTCTTGCCGATCCGCCCGCCGAGCAGGATCGAGGAGGCGCCGCTGATCTTGATCGAGGCGAGCGCCTTGCCGACCGTCTCGTTGGCGATCTGCACCGCTTCGCCGACGAGCTGGGCCGCGCGGAACATGCTGGTCGGCTCGTGGATGGTGCGCATCAGGCTCTCGTCCTCGCCGGTCGGCACGCCTTCGCGCAGCAGGCCGAGCACGGTCTGCGTGGTCGAAAGGTTGCCGGCCGAGGCCGCGTAGATGCAACGGTCCTTATCATCGGCGAGGCAATGGAGCTTGCGGTAGGAGGAGATGTCGTCGACCCCCGCATTGGTGCGCGTGTCGGCGATCATGATCAGCCCGGCGTCGAGCAGCATGCCAAGACAGTAGGTCATCCGTCCCCCGATTTCCTCGTGCGGTTGGTTCAGGCCTGCATCTGCATCTGCGCCTGCTGCGACGCATCGCTGACCTGCACGTTTACGGCCATATCCTCGCCGCCGCCACCCGAACGTGCTCCGGCGACCGGTGCCGCGTCGCGATAGTCGAGGCCGCAGGCCACGCGGAGATAGGCGTCATCGGTGCAGATGCCGTTGACCGGATCGAACGCCACCCAGCCGAGGTCCTCTACCCAGGCTTCGGCCCAGGCATGGCCCGCCTCCTGATAATGCGCGCCGTCGCGGCGAAAGAGGTGGCCCGAGACGTAGCGGGCGGGCAAGCCGAGCCGCCGCGCGGCGGCGATGAAGATGTGGGCGAAATCCTGGCAAACGCCGTGGCCTTCGGCGCACGCCTGCTCGGCGACCGTGTCCACCGCCGTCGCCTCGGTGTCGAAGCGCAGCGTGTCGTAGAGTGTACCGGAGAGGGCATGAAGTCGCGCGAGCGGACTGTCTCCGGCCGCCGCGATCCGCTCGGCGAGGCCCGCAATGGCTGGCCCGCTGGTCGTGAGCGGCGTTGATCTCAGGAAGACGAGCGGCGGCAGATCATGGGTCAGGCCCTGGACGACGCCCGCCTTGTCTTCGGTCAGCGCCTTGCCGGTCACCACGATCCGGAGGTGATCGACTGGCCGGTCGACATAGAGCATGTGTGTGATGTTGCCGTAGCCGTCGCGGCTTTCGCGCAGCTGCGCATCGCAATCGACGTCGATCCGCCAGTCGAGCACCGCCTGACCGGCGAAGCTCTGCGGCGTGACACGCAGCAGCTGGATCACCCGCCGGGCAGGCTCCGCATAGCTGTAGGCGGTGGTGTAGTTGACGGCGAGCTGCATCAGGCGAACCGGAACTGCTGGGCGATGGCCTGGTCGAGCGCCGCATTCTCGCCGACATAGCGATGCAGCCATTCGTGCAGGCCGTCCTGGAAGATGGTGACGATGTCGAGATCGTCCACCCGCGCCTGACGCTGGCGGGCAAGCCGGTCGGCCGGGCCGATCCGCCCCGAGCGGCTGGCGAAGGCGCCGAGCAGATCCACCGTTTCGTCGGCCGAAGCGGCCAGCGACCGGGGCATTTCCTTGCGGAAGATCAGGAAATCGGCGACCAGCCAGGGCTGCAGCGCTTCCCGGTAGATGTGGCGATAGGCGGTCTTCGCCGAGACGATCTGGAGGATGGTCGTCCACTGGTCGCGGTCGAGCGCGCCGCCGACCTCCTGGCCGGGCGGGAGCAGCAGGTAATATTTGACGTCGAGCAGCCGCGCGGTGTTGTCGCCGCGCTCGATCACCGAGCCCAGTTGCATGAACCAGCGGCCCTCGCTGCGCAGCATCCGGCCGAGCGCGCCCTCGAAGCCGCGGATCTCGGCCTTGAGCTCGTCGACCAGATTGAGCGTCTGCTGTATTCCGCCCGGACTGGTGCGGCTGCGCAGCAGCAGCCAGGCGCGGTTGATCGCTTCCCAGACCTCGACGGTGAGCGCTGTCCGCGCCGCCCGCGCATTGTCGCGTGCGGACGCGATGCAGGTCCGGATCGAGCCCGGATTGTCTTCGCTCAGCGTCAGATAGCGCCGCGCCGCGTGGCTGCTGAAGGTCTCTTCGGTCGCGGCGAAGGCCTGCGCGGACCCGACCACGCTGAGCGCGCTCCGCCAGGCCTGGTCGCCCTCGGCATGGTCGCCGAGCGCGTTGAGGCGGATTGTCGCCTCGACCAGCCGGCACGTGAACTCGGCCCGCTCCATATAGCGGCCGATCCAGTAGAGGCTGAGGGCTGTGCGCGAGAGCATCAGGCGCCGCCCCCGGCTGCGTCATCCAGATCTTCGAGGATGAAACTGTCCTTGGTGCCGCCGCCCTGGCTCGAATTCACCACCAGGGAACCTTCGCGCAGCGCCACCCGGGTGAGGCCGCCCGGCACGATCTTCACGCCGGTCGAGCCGGTGAGGACGAAGGGGCGGAAATCGACATGGCGGGGCGCGATCCCCGCCTCGGTGATCGTCGGCACGGTCGAAAGCGCCAGCGTCGGCTGGGCGATATAGCGGTGCGGCTCGGCCTTGAGCGCCGCGCGGAACGCCTCGATCTCCGCCTTCGACGCGGTCGGGCCGACCAGCATGCCGTAACCGCCCGAGCCGTCGACCAGCTTCACCACCAGCTGCTCCAGATTGTCGAGCGTGTATTTGAGCGCAGCGGGCTCGCGGCACCGGTATGTCTCGACATTGGGAAGCTTCGCCTCCTCGTCCGCATAATAACGAACGATCTCCGGCATGTAGGAATAGATCGCCTTGTCGTCCGCGATCCCGGTGCCGGGCGCGTTTACCAGGGTGACATTGCCGGCGAGATAGGCCGCCATCAGGCCCGGCACGCCGAGCGCCGAATCGGGCCGGAATACGAGGGGGTCGAGGAAGGCGTCGTCGATCCTCCGGTAGATCACGTCGACCCGGACCCGGCCATCGATCGTGCGCATCCAGACGATGTCGTCGTCGACCTCCAGGTCGCTGCCCTCGACCAGCTCGACGCCCATATTGTCGGCGAGGAAACTGTGTTCGAAGAAGGCCGAGTTGAAATGTCCTGGCGTGAGCACGACGCAGGTCGGCGCATTGGTTCGCCCCGGAGTCACCGAATAGAGCATGTCGCGCAGGAGCTCGGGATAGGAATCGACCGGCTGGACGGGGACGGCCTCGAACAGCTCCGGACAGAGGCGGAGCATCGCCTCGCGATTCTCCAGCATGTAGGACACGCCCGAAGGTGTCCGGGCATTGTCTTCGAGCACGAAGAACTCGTCCGGCCCGGTGCGGACCATGTCGATCCCGCAGATATGGGCATAGATGCCGTGCGGCGCCCGCGCGCCGGCGACGGGCACGCAATATTGCGGATTGCCGAGCACGATGTCGGCCGGGATGATGCCGTCGGCCAGGATGCGGCGCGCGCCGTAGACGTCGTCGATGAAGGCGTTGATCGCCTGTACCCGCTGCTCAAGCCCCGCCGAGAGGTTCGCCCATTCACGCGCGGAAAAGACGCGTGGGATGATGTCGAACGGAATGATCCGCTCCGCCGCTTCCTCTTCCCCGTAGACGGCGAACGTGATTCCCAGGCTGCGGAAAGCTGCCTCGGCCGCCTGCTGGCGGCGTTCGAGCTCGGCGGGCGGTGTGTCGGCCAGCCATCGGGCGAGCGGCTCGAAGCCCGGCCTTGCCGTCCGGTCGCGGCTCGCGCCCCACAATTCGTCGAAGGCCGGTCGTTTCGCCATGCACCCCGCAGCCGGTTGGCATCCGATGCGAACATGCACCAAAGCGGGCGGACCGCAAACGCATTTTGCGTTGCAGCATGATTGCCGGCGTGACGGACGGATGGAGCGCGCCTATCGTCCCGCCATGACGACCGAACTCGCCGTGCTCGCCTGGGGCTGCATCCTCGCACTGGTCCATGTCTTCGCCGCGGTGCGGGCGAAGACGCGCCAGTACGGCACGACGTGGAATGTCGGCGCGCGCGACGAGACCTTGCCGCCGCCCGATCCGGTCGTCGGTCGCCTGGCACGGGCGCAGGCCAATTTCTTCGAGACATTTCCGGTGATGGTCGCTGCGATCCTGATCGTCAGTGTTGCGAATCTCGCCAGCACGTGGACGGCGATCGGCGCCCTCATCTGGCTTGGCGCGCGAATCGCCTATCTGCCCCTCTACGGCTTCGGTGTCCCGGTGGTGCGCACGATTGTCTGGATGGCGAGCATCGTCGGCCTGCTGATGGTGCTCTGGCCCGCGCTCGTGGCGGGGTTCCAGGTCTGAACGCGAAACCGGCGCCCGCATTTCTGCGGACGCCGGTTCTTGCCAAGCGCTCCCCCAAACCTGTCAGGCGACCTGAACGGCCTCCACCTCGTCGGGCTCGCGCAGCACATAGCCGCGGCCCCAGACGGTCTCGATATAATTGTCCCCGCCGCAGGCGAGGCTCAGCTTCTTGCGAAGCTTGCAGATGAAGACGTCGATGATCTTGAGTTCGGGCTCGTCCATGCCGCCATAGAGATGGTTGAGGAACATCTCCTTGGTGAGCGTCGTGCCCTTGCGGAGCGACAGCAGCTCCAGCATCGCATATTCCTTGCCGGTCAGGTGCACGCGGGCCCCGTCGACCTCGACGGTCTTGGCGTCGAGATTGACCGAGAGCTTGCCGGTGCGGATCACCGACTGGCTGTGGCCCTTCGAACGGCGGACGATCGCGTGGATGCGGGCGATCAGTTCGTCGCGGTGGAAGGGCTTGGTGACATAGTCGTCGGCGCCGAATCCCAGTGCCCGGACCTTCGAATCGAGCTCGCTCACGCCGGACAGGATCAGCACGGGTGTGCCGACCTTGGCGGTGCGCAGCTTCTTCAGCACGTCATAGCCGTGCATGTCGGGCAGGTTGAGATCAAGGCAGATGATGTCGTAGTCGTAGAGCTTGCCGAGGTCCAGGCCCTCCTCGCCGAGGTCCGTCGTGTAGACATTGAACCCTTCGGTGCCGAGCATCAGCTCGATGGCCTTGGCCGTCGTCGGCTCGTCTTCGATCAGCAGCACGCGCATGAAAAATCGCCCTCCTGTCGCCGCGGACCGTCCCTGACGTCCGTCCCACGTCGCCCATTAACCTTTCGAGATGTGAACGCAAAAGGTTAATTTGGTGTTAATGTGATGGAATCGTTGGAAAACCGCCATCGTTGCGCTGCCGCCACAGTCGTGGCAGGCGGTTTGTGGAGGCCAAGTGATTCAGAACCGTGTGCTTTTCATCGATGGCGAGGCGATCGTGCTCGACAAGCCGGCGGGGCTTGCCGTGCATCCGGGCTCGCGCACGCCGGAGAGCCTGGAAGACTATCTCCGGCATCTGCGCTTCGGTTTCCAGCGCGAACCGCTGCCGGTGCACCGGCTCGACCGCGACACGTCGGGCTGCCTGTTGCTCGCCCGCAACCCGAAGGCGCACAAGAAATTCCAGCGGGCATTCGAGGAAAAGCAGGTCGGCAAGACCTATCTGGCCATTCTGGACGGCGTACCGGCCGCCGACTCCGGCACAGTCGAGATCGCCCTCGGCAAGACGTCGACAGCCGAGGAGGGCTGGCGGATGGTGCCGGATCCGCGCGGAAAGGCGGCCGTCACACATTGGCGCATAGCTGCCGTCCAGGACGGGCGAGCCGTCATCCTGTTCACGCCGGAGACCGGGCGTACACATCAAATCCGCGTTCACGCGGCGGAGGGTATCGGCATCCCGATCACGGGCGACCCGGTCTACGGAGCAGGGAAGGGCCCGATGCTGCTTCATGCCCTGTCGCTGCGCGTCGAGCGGGCCGGGAAGCCGCCGATCGAGGCCACCGCGCCCTTGCCGCCGACCTTCGTCAATGCCGGCTTCGGCGATATCGCGATCACGCCGACCGATGCCGTTTGAAATTCCCGAAGAGGCCCTCGAGGAGAGGTTTCTCGCCGCCTCCGGTCCCGGCGGGCAGAACGTCAACAAGGTCGCGACCGCCTGCCAGCTGCGCTGCGACGTGTTCAGGCTCGGCCTCGCGCCTTTCGCCTACCAGCGCCTCAAGGAGCTGGCGGGCAGCCGGATGACCGATGCCGGCGAGATCGTGATCACCGCACGCAACTTCCGGACGCAGGAGGCCAATCGCGAGGACGCGCGGGCGCGGCTGGCGGACCTCGTCGCGCGTGCCCATATCCGGCAGGCGAAGCGGATCAAGACCAGGCCGAGCCGCGCCGCCAAGGCGAAGCGGGTCGATACGAAGAAGCAGCGCGGTTCGGTCAAGCAGGGGCGCGGGAAAGTGAGTCTGGACTGATGTACGACTTCCGGATCGATGCGGCGGACAAGCCGTCACTCTATGCCGAGCTGGCCGACGCCGCCGACGCGCTGACTGCGGGCGAGCCGGACGCGGTCGCCAACATGGCCAATGTCGCGGCCCTGCTGTGGGAGGCGCTGCCCGATCTCAACTGGGCCGGTTTCTACCGCAATGTCGGCAGCGAACTGGTGCTGGGCCCGTTCCAGGGGCGTCCGGCCTGCATTCGCATCCCGTTCGGCAAGGGCGTCTGCGGCACCGCCGCCGCGACGCTGGAGCCGCAGTGCGTGGCCGATGTTCACGCCTTTCCCGGCCATATCGCCTGCGACGCCGCCAGCCGCTCCGAACTGGTCGTGCCGATCGTCGCGGGCGACGGGACGCTGATCGGCGTGCTCGACCTCGACAGCCCGCTGCCCGGTCGGTTCGACGCCGAGGACGAAACGGGCTGTGTCAAACTGATACAGCGCATTGCCGCGCGGCTGGGCGGCATGGCCTTGGTTGGCAGGGGCAGCTAGACATCCCCGATTGCGAAACGGGGACCTCGCCAGATGAAGACGCTTTCCCTCCTGACGCTTGCCGGCGCCGCCGCGCTGATTCCGGCCGCGGCGCTGGCCCAGCCGGCGCCGCGCCACGGGCCGCCGGGAGTCACCTGGCAGGGCGGCAACACGATCGTCCGCCATGGCGGCGGCCATCACGTCCGTCCCGGCCCCGGCTTCCCGCACCGCATCCGGCGCGGCTTCGTCGTTCCTTCCTTCTGGTTTGGCCCGCAATTCCACATCAACAACTGGCAGGCCTACGGCTTTGCCGATCCCGGCGCCGACAGTCGCTGGATACGCTACTATGATGATGCCTACCGGATCGACCGCGGCGGCCGCGTCCTCGACAGCCGCGAGGCGCTCGACTGGGACGAATATGGCGAACGCTGGGAGGTCGAGGACGGCATCCCTGCCTATCATGGCAGCAACGACTATCGCCCGGGCGAGGCGGACTATGCCTGGGCCCGGGAACAGGGCGGCCCGGGTTACGCCGACTATGGCCCCGGCTACGGCCCGCCGCAGCCTTATGGCGGCTATTACGGCCAGGGCGGCTACGGATACGGCTATGGCTATGGCTATGGCTACGCCTATCCGATCATCATCGAGACGACCTACACGCCGGCGGTGACCTATACCGAGGAGGTGATCGAGGAGGTCGTCCAGGTTCGCCAGCGTCCGCGTCGTCGCGTTCATCGCGCCGCCGCGCCGCGGCCGCGCTGTGATTGCCCTGCGCCGCCGGCCGCGCGTCCGACGCCACCGCCGCCGCCTCGGCCGGCACCCAGGCCCGCACCGCGCCCGGCACCGCCGCCTGCGGGCGAGCGCGGCTAGGCATGATCAGGTCAGCCGGTCGAGCGCTTCGTCGCTGAGGCCGGCAGGGACGATGATCAGCGGACAGGGAAGGCTGCTCGCCCCTGACCCGGCAAAATGGCCGATCAGCGGCCCGGGCTTGCCTTCGGCGGCCGCCGCGAGGACCAGAGCGGTGATCTCCGGCCGTTCCTTCAGCATCTCGCTGACCGCCTTGGCCGATTCCCCCTGTTTGACGGTGACCGCGGGCTTGATCCCCGCCTCCTCGGCGATCGCGCCGGCCGCCTGGACCAGCATCGCCTCGGCGCGCAGCCGGGTTTCCTCCTCCATTGCCGCCTGGACGGCGCCCCATTGCGAAAATTCCGCCTGCGGGATCAGCGCCAGGATTTCGACCGCGCCGCCGGTCCGCGCCGCCCGCCGCGCCGCATAGCGAAGGGCGCCGAGCGCCTCTTCCGTCTCGTCCATGACGACCAGATAAGACCGCACGACCCCCCTCCCTTTGCGACAGGACTGCGCCAATCGCGGCGTCGACACAAGCCTTCCGCCTTCGGTCGGCCACTCCGGCCGCTCAGGACAGGCCTTGACCCGGACCATGGCTTTGCTGTTTGGACGCGGGTGGCGGCGCGCCGCGAACAGGAGAGCCTTTTCCGATGCCGATCGAACTCAAGATGCCCGCCCTCTCGCCGACGATGGAGGAGGGGACGCTCGCCAAATGGCTGGTGAAGGAAGGGGATACGGTGAAGTCCGGGGACCTTCTGGCGGAGATCGAGACTGACAAGGCCACGATGGAGTTCGAAGCCGTCGACGAGGGCGTCGTGGCGAAGATCCTGGTGTCCGAAGGCACCGACGAGGTGAAGGTCGGCACGGTCATCGCGCTGATTGCCGAAGAAGGCGAGGACGCGTCGGCGCCCGCCGCCAGGTCCGCGCCGGCTCCGGCGCCGAAGGAAGAGCCCAAGGCCGGGGTGCCGGTTCCGGCACCTGCCCCGGCTCCCGCCCCCGCTCCGGTGGCGGCGCCGGCCGGTGACGGTGACCGGGTGAAGGCGAGCCCGCTCGCCCGCCGTCTCGCCGAGGCGCAGGGCATCGATCTTTCGGGCCTGAGCGGCACCGGCCCGGGCGGCCGGATCGTCAAGGCCGACATCGAGGCCGCCTCCGGCAAGGCGCCGACCAGAACGGCCGAGGCGCCCGCCGCCGCGACGCCCGCGGCAGCGCCGGCACACGCCGCCCCCGCTGCGTTCGAGACCGAGATCCCGCACGAGGCGGTCAAGCTTTCGAATATGCGCAAGACGATCGCGCGCCGTCTCACCGAGGCGAAGCAGACGATTCCGCACATCTACCTGACCGTCGACATCCGCCTCGACGCGCTGCTGAAACTCAGGAGCCAGCTCAACGCCAGTCTCGACAGCCGCGGCGTCAAGCTTTCCGTCAACGACATGATGATCAAGGCGCTCGCCGCCGCCCTCATCGAGGTGCCGGAGTGCAACGTCTCGATCTCCGGCGACCAGCTCTTCAAGTACAGCCGCGCCGACGTTTCGGTTGCGGTGTCGATCCCGAACGGCCTCATCACTCCGATCATCGTCGGCGCCGACACCAAGTCGCTCTCCGCGATCTCCAGGGAAATGACCGACCTCGCCGGCCGCGCCAAGGAGGGCAAGCTCCAGCCGCATGAATATCAGGGCGGGACGGCGAGCATTTCGAACATGGGGATGTTCGGCATCAAGGCGTTCGACGCGGTGATCAATCCGCCGCAGGGCATGATCATGGCGATCGGCGCGGGCGAGAAGCGCCCCTATGTGATCGACGACAGCCTGCAGATCGCCACCATCATGAGCGCCACCGGGAGCTTCGATCACCGCGCCATCGACGGCGCCGACGGGGCGCGGCTGATGCAGGCGTTCAAGAAGCTGGTCGAGGACCCGATGGGGATGCTGGCCTGATGAGCCCCTCTCCCCTTGCGGGAGAGGGGTTGGGGAGAGGGATTGTCTCTCATCCGACGCCGAAGCTCCTTCGGGCGCGCGCCAAGGCAATGCGGAGCGCGTCGACCGATGCCGAACAAAGGCTATGGACAATCCTCCGTGCGAAACGCTTGGCGGAGTACAAATTCAAACGGCAGGTGCCGATCGACAGCTTCATCGTCGATTTCGTGTGCCTGCGGCAGCGACTGATCGTCGAAGCGGACGGTGGCCAGCATGGCGCCTCTTCAGATGCGCGTCGCGATGCATATCTGCTAGGCCAAGGCTTTCGAATTCTCCGATTCTGGAACCACGACATTCTGACCAACGAAGAGGGTGTAAGCCGGCGAATCCTCGATGAGCTGGAAACCCCTCTCCCCAACCCCTCTCCCGCAGAGGGGAGAGGGGCTTAAGGGAGCGCTTCATGGCTGACCAATACGATCTCATCGTCCTCGGCTCCGGGCCTGGCGGTTATGTGGCGGCGATCCGCGGGGCGCAGCTCGGGCTGAAGACGGCGATCGTCGAGCGCGAGCTGTTGGGCGGTATCTGCCTCAACTGGGGGTGCATCCCGACCAAGGCGCTGCTGCGCTCGGCCGAGATCTTCCACTACATGCAGCATGCCAGGGATTACGGCCTCGTCGCCGAGAAGATCAGCGCCGACCTCGACGCCGTCGTCAAGCGCTCGCGCGGCGTCGCCAGGCAGCTCAACCAGGGCGTCACGCACCTGATGAAGAAGAACAAGATCGACGTCCACATGGGCGACGGCGTGCTGACCGGGAAGGGGAGGCTCACCGTCACCAAGGACGGCAAGGCGACCGAGCTTTCGGCGAAGCACATCATCGTCGCGACCGGCGCGCGGGCGCGCGACCTGCCGTTCGCCAAGGCCGACGGCAAGCGCATCTGGACCTATCGCCATGCGATGGTGCCGCCCGAAATGCCGACGAAGCTGCTGGTCGTCGGATCGGGCGCGATCGGCATCGAGTTCGCCAGCTTCTACCGCGACATGGGCGCCGAGGTGACGGTGGTCGAGATGCTCGACCGGGTCGTGCCGGTCGAGGACGCGGAAATCTCCGCGTTCCTGGAGAAGGCGCTCACCAAGCAGGGCATGCGCATCCTGACCGGCGCCGGCGTCGAGAAGCTGGAGGCGACCGCGACCGGTGTGAAAGCCGCGATCAAGACGAAGGACGTCAAGACCGAGACGGCCGACTACAGCCACGCCATCGTCGCCATCGGCATCGTCCCGAACACGGAGAATATCGGCCTCGAGGCGATCGGCGTGAAGACCGATCGCGGCCATATCGTCACCGATCCCTATTGCCGCACCAGTGTCGAGGGCCTGTGGGCGATCGGCGACGTGACCCAGCCGCCCTGGCTGGCGCACAAGGCGAGCCATGAGGGCGTCACCGCCGCCGAGGGCATCGCGCAGGCGCTCGGCAACAAGGAGGTGCATCCGCATGCCACCGACCCGCTCAACATTCCGGGCTGCACCTACTGCCACCCGCAGATCGCCAGCGTCGGCCTCACGGAGGAGAAGGCGAAGGAGACGGGGCGCAAGCTGAAGGTCGGCAAGTTCCCCTTCATCGGCAACGGCAAGGCGATCGCGCTCGGCGAGGCCGAGGGACTGATCAAGACGATCTTCGACGCGGATACGGGCGAATTGCTCGGCGCCCACATGATCGGCGCGGAAGTCACCGAGCTGATCCAGGGCTATGCGGTCGGCAAGACTGCGGAGCTGGTGGAGACGGACTTCATCAACACCGTCTACCCGCACCCGACGCTCAGCGAGATGATGCACGAGAGCGTGCTCGCGGCCTACGGGCGGGTGCTGCATATCTGAGGAGGCAGCAGCGGGCGGCCCCCGCGTTGGCGGGCCATCGTATCTGAAGCGCGCCACTCTGGGTTGAGGGCCGACGGTCTGTTTTCAGCTGAGCCTCGAAAAGAAACCGACGTCGGGACCCTTGCTCAACTCAGCAGCGGCTCCAGCGCCTCCCATTCCCGCTCGACGGCCATACGGCCGGCGTCGATCGCCTTGCGGATCTTCTTGGGATCGAACTCCAGCGTGTCGGAATATTCTTCCTCCGGCTCGATGATCCTGATCGGCGCAAAGCGATAGCGGGAGATCTGGAGGTCGAGCGGGCGCAGGATGCGCGCGGCCGCCGCGCCGGTGACACCCTCCGACTGAAGCGCCCGGGCCTGAGCCTCGCGGGCGGCGATCATGTCGTTGATGAGCGTCGCGTTCGCGAGGTCGTTGGCCGACACTTCCGACTGCAGGATATCGACGGCACGCAGCCCGATCTTGATCAGGTTCGGGAAGGTGCGGACCTTGCCGGCCTTGGGCCGGGGCGACGCGCGCACGGCAATGACGCCGCGCGGGTTGAGCTCGAGCGCCGCATCGAGCGGCGTGACGTTGCGCACGCCGCCATCCACCCATTGTTCCTCGGTACCGTCGGCGGCGCGGGTCTTCAGGGGATCGAAGAAGAGCGGCATCGCCGAACTCGCATAAACCCAGTTGTGAATACCCGGCACGCTCTCGTCGATGCCGCGGAACTCGCCCGTCCCCAGGTTGACGACGCCGAGACGCAGCTTGCGCTTGCTCGCTTTCAGCTTCTTGTCGTCCGCAAAATCCTTGAGCAGCTTCTTGAGCGGTGTGGCGTCGTAGATCGCGTCTGCACCGAGAAGGCCGCCGGCAACCCCGAGCGGCCGTTCCTTGTAGATCGACCCGTTGCCCTTGATGTCGAGCCACTGTTGCAGCATGCCCGGCACGTCGTCCTGGGCGACGCCGAGCGCCTGGATCGCACCCGTCGAAACGCCGGCGACAATGTCGATCCGGACACCCCGGTTGACGACGAGCTCATGGACGACGCCGACCTGAAACGCGCCCTTGGCGCCGCCGCCGCTCAGCACGATCGCAAGATCGCCAGCCATAACCGCTCTCCTCCGCTGTGGGCCCTCAATGCCTGAGTTGTTACGGTCCCGGCACTGGCGGCCCGTGTGCGCTCCAAATCTGCCTGTCCCAGAGGTAGGTGAAAACAATCCTGCGGCGAAGGCGACGGCACGCGCGACAAATCATCGGATTGTCGACCGCGGCATGAGCGGCCCGACAGCTCTGGTGGACCAAAGTGAGGTAGGGGCCTTCGGCGCGGCGGCCATCTCCAGGCATCGATGGAATGCCGGAGCTTTTGCGCCTGCGACCCGGCAGGCGCAATGAGGACCGATCCGGTAGCACGCATGTCGTGCGTGCAAAATCGCTCGATCGGCGCGGCCTGGCCGCGAAAGTCGACGTCTCTTTGCGGCCGATCCGCGCGAGGCGGCCTTAGGGTGCGGAGCGATCCGACATCCGCATGAAGGCCCGACCATGAAGCTTCTCCACCAGACTCATTCGCCCTACGCCCGCAAGGCACTCGTCTTCCTCCACGAGGCCGGGCTGGCCGAGCGCGTGCGCGTCGAGCATCACGAGACCAGCCCGACCAATGCCAATGACGGCGTGTTCGCGCGCAATCCGCTCGGCAAGGTGCCGGTGCTGCTGCGGCCGGGCGAGGCGCCCCTGTTCGATTCGGACGTGATCTGCGCCTGGCTCGACACGCAGCATGACGGCCCGCCGCTGATCCCGCCGGCCGGCGAGGCGCGCTGGCGGGCGCTGCAATGGCAGGCGGTGGCGCAGGGACTGGCCGACGCCGGCATCGCGTTGCGCTGGGAAACGGTGCGCCGGCCGGCGCCGCTGCGCTATCCGCCGCTCCAGGCGGGCTACGAGAAGAAGCTGGTCGAAAGCTATGCGTGGCTGGACCGGGAGATCGCGGTGGCCGGCGATGTCGACATCGGCCAGATCGCGCTGGCGACCGCGCTCGACTGGCTGGAGTTTCGCGAACTTCCCTCGTTCCGGACGCAGGCGCGGCTGTCGGACTGGTTCGACGGATTTGCGGCCCGGCCGTCGATGCGGGCGACGCCGCTTTCGGGAGAGACGCGGGATTAGCGACGCCTGCCGCGGAACGGGCCTTTCACGCGCAACTTTCATCATATTAAGGTGGGCCGTTTCGTTCGACCGACAGGGGGTGCCCGAATGCTGAAAGTCCTGATCGCCGCGGCTGCGGCGCTGAGCGCGTCCGCGGCGGCCGCCGAGACCGTCGTCGTCACCGCCGGCCGGATGGTGGACGTGCTCGCCGGGCGGGTGATCGAGGAGCCGGTGGTGGTGATCACCGACGGGCGGATCGCCTCGGTGGTCGGGCGCGGCGGGACGCGGCCGGTGATCCCCGATGGCGCGCGTCGAATCGACCTGCCTGGGCGCACGCTGCTGCCGGGCCTGATCGACATGCACGTCCATCTCGATTCGAGCCCGCTCTATGGGCCCTATGAATCGCTCGGTTTCACCGACCTCTTCCAGACGATGATGGCGCCCGGCCATGCTCGCGACATGCTGGCGGCCGGCTTCACCACGGTGCGCAACGTCGGCTCCGGTCATTATGCGGACGTCGCGCTGATGCAGGCGATCGACGAGGGGCGGGTCGCGGGGCCGCGGATCGTGCCGGCCGCCCATGCCTTGAGCGCGACCGGCGGCCATTGCGACGAGACCTTCCTGCCGCCCGAATATCACCGGCCGGCGCCGGGCGTCGCGGACGGGCCGCAGGCGCTCAGGAACCGGGTGCGCGAGCAGCGGCGCAACGGTGCGCAGGTGATCAAGGTCTGCGCGACCGGCGGCGTCTTCTCGCGCAATACCGAGCCGGGGCAGCAGCAATTGTCGGAAGACGAGCTGCGCGCGATCGCCGAGGAGGCGCATCAATGGGGCCTGAGGGTTGCCGCCCATGCCCATGGCGCGGCCGGCATCCGCGCCGCGATCCGCGCCGGGATCGACACGATCGAGCATGCCTCGCTGATCGACGCGGAGGGGATAAGGCTGGCGCACGAGCGCGGCACCTTCCTCGTCATGGACATCTTCAACACCGAATACACCCAGGCGCACGGGGCCGAGAACGGCATCCTGGAGGACAACCTCCGCAAGGACCGCGAGATCGCCCAGATCCAGCGCGACAATTTCCGCGCCGCCCATCGCGCCGGGGTGCGCATGGCGTTCGGCACCGATGCGGGGGTGATGCCGCACGGCACCGCCGCCGGCCAGCTCCGCGTGATGACGGAGTACGGGATGACGCCGATGGAGGCGATCCAGGCGGCGACGCGCAACGCGGCCGAGGCGCTCGGGCGGGCGGCGGACGTCGGTGCGATCGCCGCCGGGCGCTATGGTGACCTGATCGCGGTCGACGGCGACCCCATCGCCGACATCCGCCAGCTCGAGGATGTCGACGTGGTGATCAAGGGCGGCGCAGTGGTCGCGGACAACCGTTGAGGCGGGCGCCAGAGGCGGATCAGGGGCGGGCGCCCTTCTCCATATATTCCGCGATCAGCGGCTCGAACGCGTCGAGCTCGGGCAGCGTCGCGAAGCTGTGGCGGGCGGGGGTCGTCGCCCAGGGGAGCTTCTCGGCGGTGAAGGTCTCGACATAGGGCGCGAACCAGCCGTTGTCGTCGAGCATGGTCGGGCGCAGGTTGACGAACCAGTCCATCCCGATCGGCCGGGTGAACATCCAGGTCATGCAGCGACCGCAGAAATAATGCATGTCGCGGCCGAGCCCGCCGGGCACCGGTTCGCCGGCCGTCACCTCGAACCCGTCGGCGGGGATCGCGATCGACAGCGAATAGGCGCTGGCGCTCATCGACTGGCAGCCGGTGCAGTGACAGGCCATGGCAAGCAGCGGCGGTTTCGTCACCCGGATGCGCGTCTCGCCGCAGCGGCAGCCGCCGTCCCAGGGCAGGTTCCAGTCGTCCATTGCGCGTCTCCCTGTATTGCGGCGAATGAACTACAACGGCGCCCGGGAATTGGGGAGTCATGGCAGGTCTCGATCGCGACAAGGTGTACCGGGAGTTCGGCGCGGCCGTGAACATGGCGCCGGCCGAGCTCGAGGCGTGGCTGGAGACGGCGGAGAGCCGCAAGGTCGGCTGGAAGGGCCCGGACGGGAAGAGCGGCGGCGAAAGCGTCGGCCATGCGTCCGGGCGCCGCATCGTGGCGATCCTGCGGACCCGGAAGGCGGAACTCACCGACGACGACCTCGCCCATATGCGCAAGGTCGTGGGCTATGTCCGCCGCCATCTCGCCCAGCGGCCGGCGAACGAGGTCACGTCACGCTGGCGTTATTCGCTGATGAACTGGGGTCACGATCCCCTGCGGTGAGGCACCGGTCCGATCCGGTCCGCGGATCGCGCATGAAATCGATAGGCAGCGAGCGGCGCGGGCGTTGGTTCGCTAGTTCTGCAGAGCCGATCGCGACACGATGGCGTCGGCGAGATTCTCGCGCGCCACGCCGACCAGTTCCACCCGGCGCGTCGCGATCTCCAGGGCTTGCGGCATGTGGCTGCATCGCGGCGGCCGGTCGGGCCGCCCTTCCGAGCGCGCACAGGCGACGTAACGGTGCAGAACCGTGCGTGCGATCGAGGCGTTCGCCTGGAAGCTTTTCGGGGATCGGGTGCTCCGGCGAAACGGCCCCAGTGTACCGCCCTGCCGGATCTCCGTGACAAAACCGCGAAGGAAGCCCTGCTCCATCTCCATCAGGCGCCTGCAATCGCCGTTCTCCTGCGGACTGGCGTCGCGGACCACCATGCTGCAGTCATTTTCCTGAAAGCTGCCGTCGGCCGGGCTGTAGATGAGCTCGCCTACCTCGTTTCCGTAGATCTGTGCACCGCGATTCCGCAGCAGCAGGCTCTCAAGGCTCCATTGCCGGTAGAGGGGCGCAAGGTTTTCGTCCATGCGCCTGTCGGCCTCGGCAAGAAGCTCATCGCGCACGGCCCGTTCCGGCGTATCCGAATGGCGCACGATATCGAGCGTCTGGGAGAGCTCGTTCTCAATTCTCCCGGTCAGGTCCAGCAGCCGGGCCTGAAAGGCGAGGCCCTGCTCGCCTTGCCGGCGCAGAACCTCAAGATGATTGGCATAGGTGATCTGGGCCACAGTCACGCACAAGGTCAGCAGGCTTCCGCCAAGAGTCGCGGCGACAGCCTTGTAGGTAAACAGGGATCGACCGTGCGTTCGCCCCGCGGGTTTGTCCTCGGGCGCGGCTGCAATGTTCCCGTTCGGCATGATCGGCCTCCCCCCTTTTGGCCAGCACATTCGCCGGAACTGGAATAGCAGCATGGGCAACCGAACAAAACGCCGGGAGCGAGGCTGAAAAATGGCCCGGCGGCCCAGGGCGCGGCCACGACCAGGGTCCATGCGTCGGTTGCGGGGTACCTTTCCGGCCATGGCCTGGTACGGTATCTGCGAAGCCGGCAGGATTTCCCCGGCAACCGGGCCGGTCCCTGTCGATCTTCCCTGCCCGGAAGGGGAGTGTTCCGTGAACGCATGGATTCTTCTCGCCGCCGCCATCGCCCTCGAAATCTGCGCGACGAGCCTGCTCAAGGCCTCGGCCGGCTTCACCCGGCCGCTCTATGGTATCGCCTCGATCGCCCTCTACACCTTGTGCTTCTGGCTACTCGCCTTCGCCTTCACCCGCATCCCGGTCGGCATCGCCTATGCGATCTGGTCGGGTGTGGGCATTGTCGGGATCGCCTTGATCGGCGTCTTCCTGTTCCGCCAGCCTCTCACGCTGACGCAGATCGGGTTCATGATGCTGGTCGCTGTCGGTGCGGCCGGGCTCAGCCTGTCGACACCGGCGCAGGCAATGTCCCACTAGCCGCCGGTGCCGCGGTTCGCGCCCGACATTCGCAGCGGTCAGCGCTTCTGGCTTCGATCCCCATCGTCAGGCCCGGGCGGTTTCGCGATCATGGCGACCTTCCCCCGAGCCCAGGCCTCTGCCGGAGTGCGGCCGCCAGCGCGGGCACCCGGGCGTGCATCTTCGTAGTATGGGAGGTCGGACCACGCGACCTCGACGACGATCTCGTCCGCGTCGAGGAGATCATGTTCCTCGAACCGGACCTCGTCCTGTGGCCCTCCTGCCTCGGACAGCTTGACGATCCGCTGCGGCAGCACGAGGTGGAGCTCGGCCTCACTGTCCGGGTCGATGAAGTTGAACGCCGGATGGACATTGGCGACGCCGGGGACGAGCACCCGCCCTTCGTCCGAAAGGCCGACCGTCACCCGCTTCGCGGCCGGATCGTAGCGGAGGGTGCGCACGTTCGAGATATAGTGGACCGGCCGGCTGTCGTCGTTGCGGAGGCGCAAGGTGATCTCGGTTCCCCGCCGGGTGCGCGCGACCTTGCGGATCGTCCCCTTCGGTGCCCGGGGCTCGCGCGGTGCGCCGGTTCCCGCCTTGGTCGTCATGCCGGGTCTCCCAGAGGTTCGCCGCCGAGCAGCCGGGCGATCGGCGGGATCGTCGCGAAGCGTGCGAGGAGCCGATGCCGGAAGCGCAGCCGGGCGCCGGCGCTCCTGAGCAGCAGCGCATCGATATTTTCGAGCTCGTCGATCAGGGTGCGCATCGGCAGTGATGCCCAGACCGGATCGATCGGGAAGCGCGGCGCCCAATCGTCGATCGCCTCCCGGATCGCCCGTCCGACCCGCGCCGGGGCCGGCCGCGCCGGAAGCGCCTCCAGGATTGCGCCGAACATCGACACCGGTTCGACCAGCGCCCAGCGGACATGTTCGCTGGGCATGGCGTGGGCCTGCAGGAGATTCGTCAGCCGCCGGGCGACGTCATGATCCGGAACATCCGCGCCGCGCCAGAAACGGCCGGCTTGCTCAACCGCGGTGAGGCGGTTCCGGCGCTGCGCGGGGCCACCCACCCAGCCGAGGAACCGACGGCCCAGTTCCCGATCGTTCACCGGCTCGTACGTGGCAACCGTCATGGCTCGCAGCATGAACAGCAAAGGTTCCACATAGCCCTGGAGAACGAGGCCGGGCAATCGCGGCTCCCCTGCCATGAGCGTGCAGACCTGCGGCGAGAAGCTGTAATAGTCAAAGAAGAGTCCGTTGAAGAAGGCGTGGCCGACCTCGCTGCGCCGCAACAGCCCGTCGCGCAGGCGGCGCAGCTCCTGAACGATCGGCGACACGGCCGATCCCGACGAGACCGACGCGATGATGCAGCAGGTGGTGGTCACGACGCAGCCGAGATTGCCGCAATGATTTCCCGCGTCGCGCAGGACGACCGCCTCGCCCAGGGCATTGGCGGTCTGGGTCCGCAGGTCGTTCTCGTCGGTGATCGCGGCATTCTCTTCGGGGGAGGAGGGATTGCAGCCGGTGCCGAGCGCCAGCAGCGTGTTGTTGACGATGCGGAAGGCGTGCGACAGCTCGTGGTAGAGGATCACCGAATTGGGGGTCTCGAGATTGAGGGCGCCGCCGGCACCGGCGCGCGCCGTGCAGATCCCCGCCCCGTTGTTCTGGCTGGTGTCATAGATGGCAAGGCAGTTGTTGGTGGTATTGAGCACGGCACCGGGCAGCGCCGAATTGGCCGGTGGCAGCGCGATGCCGCCGGTATTGGCCGCGAGCGACCCGTCGTTGAGCACGAAATCTCCGCCGACGGGGAGGATAAGAATGTCCACCTGCTGGGGGCCGGCGCCAAGGCCGTAGTCCGGCATGAAGACGGTGTTCACCAGCGCGTTGAGACGGTTCTGGCAGACCCCGGTCAGCGTCTGGGCATAGGTCACCTGCTGCCGGTTGCCGACCGCTGCGTTGAGGCCGAGCCCGGTGTCGCCATTCGCGATTACCCCAAGATTCAGGGCGGCCGTGTTCGGATTCACCGTGCCCGCACCGGCGCCGGTTCCGTCCGTCTGGACGAAGAGTGTCACGGGATCAGCCCGGAATCTTCGGACCGGAGAGCGGTTTCCAGTCCTGCCCCTTGGGCCGAGGCGGCGTAAAATCGGATTTCGGACAGGCTTCGGGGCAAGGCTCGGGCGGCCGCTTCGGCGGCGGGCAGCACAGCTCGATCTTGTCCCTGAGGTCGTTGTGCCGATCGTAGTCGGCCGCCTCCCCGGCGTGGACCCGTTCCTCGATCGCGGCGATCCTGGCGGTCGCGATGAGGATGCTCTCGCTCAGCTCGAGCTGACGGGTGAGCTTGCGGGTGATGCCACACAGCATCTCGTTGGAATTCTCGAGCAGGCAGATGATCGTGTCGTTCTGCTTGCGGTGATGCTCCTGCATGACCAGCGAGGCCTTGCCGAGCTCGGTGAGGGCGAAAATCCCCTGGGACAGGTTGACGAAGCCATCCTGCAGGTGCGCATCGATCAACGCGAGCTTCTGATCGATCCCGGTCAATTTGGTGTTGGTGGTGTTGACGCCGGTCTTGATCGCGTTCGTGTTGGCCGCCGTGTTCGACGTATGGGTCGTAATATTGTCAAGTTTGGCGTTGATCTGGTCGGCTACGTCTTGAATGGATGGCATTGGAACCTCCCAGTCATGAATCGTTGCCCCGAAAATCGAGGTGTATCTATTATATGTGAACGTGTACTTTTTCCGACGTGAGTCAAAATGACTTACGAGTCGAGGCAAGAAAACTAATATTTTGGGAATTATTGTCAACGACTATTGAAGGCGTATTTATAATTCATTTCGGACCGATCCATCCATTTGCAATGAGCTCGCGGCGAGCCGGGTGGCGTGGAGGATTCGCCTCGCTCCCGATACCGTTCCGACCTATGCCCCGCCCACCTGGCCGGGAGAGACCGAAATGCGCTGTTGGGGACTGACTGCGATCGTGGCGCTCACGCTGGCGCAGGGTGCGTCGGCTCAGGCGCCGGCATCACCCTCCAGGGCGGCCGCGGCCTTCGCGCGACTTGCGGCGCTCGCCGGAACCTGGTCGGGTATCTGGGCCAACGGCCGGCCGCACAGCGTGACCTATCGGCTCAGCGCCGGCGGCACGGTTCTCGTCGAGACCTGGGCGCTCGGCCCGGGCCGGGAATCGATCACCATCTATCATCTCGACGGCGAACGGCTGCTCGCGACCCATTATTGCCCGCAGGGCACCCAGCCCCGGCTCGCGCTCGCGCTGGGTAGCGATCCTGGCCGGCTCGACTTCACCCTGCTGGACGGGGCGAATCTGGATGCGCCGGGCCGGTCGCATCAGGACCGCTTCACGGTCTGGCTGCAAGGGCCCGACCGCTATGAGCGGTCGGAGCATTACGTCGAGAATGGCGTGATGCATTCAGGGACCGGCGCAGCTCCGGACGAAAGGGTGGCCTACAGCCGGGTGGCCGAACGCTAGCGCCGCCCTTCTGTCCGACGCCCCCTGTTGACCCGCAGGAGGGTCATCGTTATAGGCCGCCCCGCTCGCGGGCTGGTGATGGATTCTCGTCCAGACGCTGTCCCAGGCGGGCATTTTTAGAGCTGAACGCTGCTGCAATATGAAGCAAGGGCCTGGGGGGCCGGTCAAGGCCGCCGGGTCCTTTGCGCATTTTGTGTTGCAGTAGAGTAACTTAGGTGAAGGGTTCCAATGCCGACGATCAACCAGCTGATCCGCAAGGGTCGCGAACCGCAGAAGGCCAAGTCCAAGGTCCCTGCGATGGAGCAGAATCCCCAGAAGCGCGGGGTCTGCACCCGAGTCTACACCACCACCCCGAAGAAGCCGAACTCGGCGCTGCGCAAGGTCGCCAAGGTGCGCCTGACCAACCAGCGCGAGGTCATCAGCTACATTCCGGGCGAGGGTCACAACCTCCAGGAGCATAGCGTCGTGCTGATCCGCGGCGGCCGTGTGCGCGACCTTCCGGGCGTGCGCTATCACGTGCTGCGCGGCGTGCTCGACACGCAGGGCGTCAAGGACCGCAAGCAGAGCCGCTCCAAGTACGGCGCCAAGCGTCCCAAGTAAGATGGCGAAGTAAGCCCCGGACACGTTCCGGACCCGGCTGAAGAACAAAGGAAACGTAAAATGTCACGTCGTCGTCGCCCAGAGAAGCGCGAAATCCTTCCCGATCCGAAGTTCGGGGACATCGTCCTGTCGAAGTTCATGAACAACATCATGCTCGACGGCAAGAAATCCACCGCCGAAGGCATCGTGTACGGCGCGCTCGAGACCATCGAGACCCGCGCCAAGAAGGATCCGCTCGGCGTGTTCCATGATGCGCTGAACAATGTGAAGCCGGGCATCGAGGTCCGCAGCCGCCGCGTCGGCGGTGCGACCTACCAGGTGCCGGTTGAGGTGCGCACCGAGCGCGCCCAGGCGCTGGCCATCCGCTGGCTGATCTCCGCGGCGCGCGCGCGCAGCGAGAAGACCATGTCGGCGCGCCTGTCGGGCGAGTTGCTCGATGCTTCGACCAATCGCGGCAACGCGGTGAAGAAGCGCGAGGACACGCACCGCATGGCCGAGGCCAACCGCGCCTTCAGCCACTACCGCTGGTAAAACAGACACCTATATTGTGGGGAGCCGGACCGTCCGGCTCCCCACATCGCTCAAGGAAACCGACATGGCCCGCAGCCATCCGCTCGAGAAATATCGCAACATCGGCATCATGGCGCACATCGACGCCGGCAAGACGACGACGACCGAGCGTATCCTCTATTACACCGGCAAGTCCTACAAGATCGGCGAGGTCCATGAGGGCACCGCCACCATGGACTGGATGGAGCAGGAGCAGGAGCGCGGGATCACGATCACGTCCGCGGCGACCACCTGTTTCTGGAACGACCACCGCGTCAACATCATCGACACGCCCGGCCACGTCGACTTCACCATCGAGGTCGAGCGTTCGCTGCGCGTGCTCGACGGCGCGGTCGCTTGCTTCGACGGCGTTGCCGGCGTCGAGCCGCAGTCCGAGACGGTGTGGCGCCAGGCCGACAAGTACAAGGTGCCGCGGATGTGCTTCGTCAACAAGCTCGACCGCACCGGCGCCAATTTCGACATGTGCGTGCAGATGATCAAGGATCGGCTGGGCGCCCGCCCGGCCGTCCTCTATCTGCCGATCGGCCTTGAGAGTCAGTTCAAGGGTCTCGTCGACCTGGTCGAGAACCGCGCCATCATCTGGCTCGAGGAGTCGCTCGGCGCCAAGTTCGAGTATCAGGACATCCCGGCCGATCTCGCCGATGCCGCCGCCGTCGCCCGCACCGAGCTGATCGAGATGGCCGTCGAGCAGGACGACGCCGCGATGGAGGCCTATCTCGAAGGCACCGAGCCTGACACCGCCACCCTGAAGCAGCTGATCCGCAAGGGCACGCTGAACTTCTCGTTCGTGCCGGTGCTGTGTGGCTCGGCGTTCAAGAACAAGGGCGTCCAGCCACTGCTCGACGCCGTCGTCGATTATCTGCCGAGCCCGCTCGACGTTCCCGCCATCAGGGGCGTCAAGCTTGACGGCGAGACCGAGGATTCGCGTCCGGCCGACGACAATGCGCCGTTCGCCGCGCTCGCGTTCAAGATCATGAACGACCCGTTCGTCGGCACCCTGACCTTCGCCCGCATCTATTCGGGCAAGCTGGAGACCGCGAGCCAGGTCACCAACTCGGTCAAGGACAAGAAGGAGAAGGTCGGCCGCATGCTGCTGATGCATGCCAATGACCGGGAAGACATCCAGGTGGCCTATGCCGGCGACATTGTCGCGCTGGCGGGCCTCAAGGACACCACCACCGGGGACACGCTCTGCGCCACCAGTGCGCCGATCATCCTCGAGCGGATGGAATTCCCCGATCCGGTGATCGAGCTGTCGGTGGAGCCGAAGACCAAGGCCGACCAGGAGAAGATGGGCATCGCGCTCAATCGCCTGTCGCGTGAGGATCCGTCGTTCCGCGTGACTTCGGACGCCGAGAGCGGTCAGACCATCATCAAGGGCATGGGCGAGCTCCATCTCGAGATTCTGGTCGATCGCATGAAGCGCGAGTTCAAGGTCGAGGCCAATGTCGGTGCGCCGCAGGTGGCGTATCGCGAATATCTCAAGCGCCCTGTCGAGCTGACCTACACCCACAAGAAGCAGTCAGGTGGTTCGGGCCAGTTCGCCGAGGTGAAGGTGAAGCTCGCGCCGGGCGAGCGCGGCTCCGGCTTCGTCTTCATCGATTCGGTGAAGGGCGGTAACGTGCCGAAGGAATATATTCCGTCGGTCGAGAAGGGCATGCGCGAGACGGCCGAGACCGGATCGCTGATCGGCTTCCCGATCATCGATTTCTCGGTCGAGCTGGTCGACGGCAAGTATCATGACGTCGACTCATCGGCGCTGGCGTTCGAAATCTGCGCGCGCGGCGCAATGCGCGAAGCGGCCCAGAAGGCCGGCATCACGCTGCTCGAGCCGATCATGAAGGTTGAGATCGTGACCCCGGAGGACTATCTGGGCGACGTGATCGGCGACCTGAACAGCCGCCGCGGCCAGATCCAGGGTACGGACAGCCGCGGCAATGCGCAGGTGGTCGAGGCGATCGTGCCGCTTGCGAATATGTTCGGCTACGTTAATGAGCTTCGCTCCTTCACCCAGGGGCGCGCCCAGTACACGATGCAGTTCTCGCACTATGACGAAGTCCCGGCGAACGTCGCCGAAGAGGTGAAATCGAAGCTCGCCTGAGCGCGCTTCCTTTAACGTGAACAGAAAGAACGAGGGTTAGGCAAAATGGCGAAAGCTAAGTTCGAGCGGACGAAGCCGCACTGCAACATCGGCACCATCGGTCACGTCGACCATGGCAAGACGTCGCTCACCGCAGCGATCACGAAGGTCCTCGCCGAGACCGGCGGCGCGACGTTCACGAGCTACGACAACATCGACAAGGCGCCGGAAGAGCGCGAGCGCGGCATCACCATCTCGACGGCGCACGTCGAGTACGAGACCGCCGACCGCCACTATGCGCACGTCGATTGCCCGGGCCACGCCGACTATGTGAAGAACATGATCACCGGCGCCGCCCAGATGGACGGCGCGATCCTGGTCGTGTCGGCCGCCGATGGCCCGATGCCGCAGACCAAGGAGCACATCCTGCTCGCCAAGCAGGTCGGCGTGCCGACCATGGTGGTCTTCCTCAACAAGGTCGACCAGGTCGACGATCCCGAGCTGCTCGAGCTGGTCGAGCTCGAAATCCGCGAGGAGCTTTCCAAGCGCGACTTCGACGGCGACAACATTCCGATCATCTCGGGCTCGGCGCTCGCCGCCCTCGAGGATTCGAACCGCGAGATCGGCCATGACGCCATCCTGAAGCTGATGGCTGCCGTCGACAGCTGGATCCCGCAGCCGGAGCGTCCGCTCGACAAGCCGTTCCTGATGCCGATCGAGGACGTGTTCTCGATCTCGGGCCGCGGCACGGTCGTCACCGGCCGCGTCGAGACCGGCATCGTCAAGGTCGGCGAGGAAGTCGAGATCGTCGGCATCAAGGACACCAAGAAGACGGTCGTCACCGGCGTCGAGATGTTCCGCAAGCTGCTCGACGAGGGCCGTGCGGGCGACAATATCGGCGCGCTGATCCGCGGCGTCGGCCGTGAAGAGGTCGAGCGCGGCCAGGTGCTCTGCAAGCCGGGTTCGATCAAGCCGCACACCGACTTCAACGCCGAGGTCTACGTCCTGTCGAAGGACGAGGGCGGCCGTCACACGCCGTTCTTCGCCAACTACCGTCCGCAGTTCTACTTCCGCACGACCGACGTGACGGGCGAGGTGGTCCTGCCGGAAGGCACCGAGATGGTCATGCCCGGCGACAACGTCACCCTCGGCGTGAAGCTGATCGCTCCGATCGCCATGGACCAGGGCCTGCGCTTCGCGATCCGCGAAGGCGGCCGGACCGTCGGCGCGGGGGTTGTCGGCACGATCACGAAGTAATATAGGGGCGAGCCGCTCGGGTCCTTCGCGATTCGGGCGGCTCGCTTTTACGTTGCACTGACTGGCCGTCCCGGGGCCGAAAGGTTCCGGAAAGGCCTTGTTTGTTTTGTGCCCTTCGGGGCGGCTCTTTCGCATCGGTAGATGGACATGGAAACGCAGAATATCCGCATTCGCCTGAAGGCGTTCGATCATCGTGTGCTCGATCAGGCCACGGGCGATATTGCAGACACGGCGCGCCGCACCGGCGCCCTCATTCGCGGCCCCATTCCGCTGCCGACGCGTATCGAGAAGTTCACCGTGAACCGCTCGCCGCACGTGGACAAGAAGTCCCGCGAGCAGTTCGAGGTCCGGACGTACAAGCGGCTGCTCGACATCGTGCAGCCGACGCCGCAGACGGTCGACGCGCTGATGAAGCTCGACCTCGCCGCCGGCGTGGACGTCGAGATCAAGCTCGCCTGACCGGCGAGGTGAGATCAAGCTGGCCTGGCGCCAGTCCGAGACAGGGATACCGCCGGGGCTTGCCCCGGGTCTGCGTCCCCCGCTCTCCCGCTCCGGCGGGAATGGCCCAGGCGGGGCACGCATCGTTTCAAGGGCCACACGCCCCCGGCATGTCGTCGGGGGCCTCTGTATGAGGAGCATGATCATGCGCACTGGCGTGATCGCGAAGAAAGTCGGGATGACCCGCCTGTTCCAGGAAGATGGCCGGCACGTGCCGGTCACCGTCCTGGCGCTGGACAATCTGCAGGTCGTCGCCCGCCGTGAAGAGAGCCGTGACGGCTACAATGCCGTCCAGCTCGGTGCCGGTTCGGCGAAGGCGAAGAATCTGACCAAGCCGGAGCGCGGCCATTTCGGCAAGGCCGAGGTGGAGCCCAAGGCGAAGGTCGTCGAATTCCGCGTTGCCGAGGACGCGCTCCTCGACGTCGGCTCGGAAATCGCCGCCAGCCACTTCATTGCCGGCCAGATGGTCGACATTCAGGGCGTGACCCAGGGCAAGGGCTTTGCCGGCGCCATGAAGCGCTGGAACTTCGGCGGTCTGCGCGCGACGCACGGCGTTTCGGTCTCGCACCGCTCGCACGGTTCGACTGGCAACCGCCAGGATCCGGGCCGCGTCTTCAAGAACAAGAAGATGGCCGGTCACATGGGCGCGAAGAACCGCACCCAGCAGAATCTGGAAGTCGTGCTGACCGACATTCCGCGCGGCCTGATCTTCGTGAAGGGCTCGGTGCCCGGTCACAAGGGTGGCTGGCTGATCGTCAAGGACTCGGTCAAGGTCGCCCGCCCCGAGGACGCGCCCTATCCGGCCGGCCTCAAGGATCTCCTGAAGAAGGCGGATCTCGAGGAGGCGCCGATCGCCGGCCTGGTCGACGAGGCTGCGGTCCACGAGATCCCGGCCCTGCCGAGCGACGAGGAAGTCGCCGCGATCGCCGCCGAGCAGGAAGCCGGCGTGGTTGCGGAGCAGGCCGCTGAAGAGACTCCCGCCGCCGACGAAGCGAAGCCCGCGGGCGACGCCGGCGCGGCCGACGAGAGCAAGGAAGGCTAATCATGAAGGTCAAGGTTCAAAGCCTCGACGGCAAGGGCAAGGGCTCGGACCTCGAGCTCAACGATGCGGTGTTCGGCCTCGAGCCCCGCGCCGACATCCTGCACCGGGTCGTCACCTGGCAGCTCGAGAAGCGCCGCGGTACTGCGCGCGGTGCGCGTGAGCGCGCCGACGTCGCCCGCACCGGCAAGAAGTTCGGCCGCCAGAAGGGCGGCGGCACCGCCCGTCACGGCGATCGCCGCGCCCCGATCTTCATCGGCGGCGGCAAGGCGCACGGCCCGCGGGTCCGCGACTTCAATCCGTCGCTGAACAAGAAGGTCCGCGCGCTCGGCCTCAAGATGGCCCTCTCCGCCAAGGCGAAGGGCGGCAATCTCGTGGTGCTCGACAGCCTCGACCTCGAAGAGGCGAAGACGGCGAAGCTCAAGGTGCAGCTCGGCAAGCTGGGCTTCGGCAAGACCGCCCTGTTCATCGACGGCGACGCGCTGAACGTCGGCTTCGCCAACGCCTCGGCGAACCTCCACGAGGTTAACCTGCTGCCGGCGGTCGGGGCGAACGTCTACGACATTCTCAATCACGAGACCCTGGTGCTGACCCGCGCCGCGGTCGAGAAGCTGGAGGCCCGGTTCAATGGCTAAGGCGAAGCAGGGCGCGGCGCCGAAGGTCGACATCTCGCACTATGATGTCGTCCTCGCCCCCCACATCACCGAGAAGTCGACCCTGCTCAGCGAGCACAATGCGGTCGTCTTCAAGGTCGCCGGGAGCGCCACCAAGCCGCAGATCAAGGCGGCGGTCGAGGCGCTGTTCAGCGTCAGCGTGACCGGCGTCAACACGATCACGAGCAAGGGCAAGACCAAGAAGTGGAAGGGCAGGCCCTACACCCGCTCGGACGTCAAGAAGGCGATCGTGACGCTGGCCGACGGCCAGTCCATCGACGTCACCACCGGTATCTGAGGCGCGGACCATGGCACTCAAATCCTATAATCCGACCACCTCGTCGCAGCGCGGCCTGATCCTGGTCGACAAGTCGGCGCTCTGGAAGGGCAAGCCGGTCAAGGCGCTTACCGAAGGCAAGCGCAAGACGGGCGGCCGCAACAACAAGGGCCATGTGACGTCGCGCGGCATCGCCGGCGGCCACAAGCAGAAGTATCGCACGATCGATTTCAAGCGTCGCAAGTGGGATCAGCCGGCCACCGTCGAGCGGCTCGAATATGACCCGAACCGCACCGCGTTCATCGCGCTGGTGAAATATGCGGACGGCGAGCTCGCCTACATCCTGGCGCCGCAGCGTCTCGCCGAGGGCGACACCGTCGTCGCCGGCAAGAAGACGGACGTGAAGCCGGGCAATGCGATGGAGCTGGGCCAGATGCCGGTCGGCACGATCGTCCACAATGTCGAGATGAAGCAGGGCAAGGGCGGCCAGATCGCCCGCGCCGCCGGCACCTATGTCCAGGTCGTCGGCCGCGACAAGGGCATGGTGATCGTCCGCCTGAATTCGGGCGAGCAGCGCTACATCCACGCGAACTGCATGGCGACGGTCGGCGCGGTCTCGAACCCCGACAACCAGAACCAGAATTTCGCCAAGGCCGGCCGCAGCCGCTGGATGGGCAAGCGCCCGCTGACCCGCGGCGTCGCGAAGAACCCGGTCGACCACCCGCACGGCGGCGGCGAAGGCCGCACTTCGGGTGGCCGTCATCCGGTCACCCCGTGGGGCAAGCCGACCAAGGGTGCCCGCACCCGTTCGAACAAGGCGACGGACAAGATGATCATCCGTTCGCGTCACGCGAAGAAGAAGAGGTAATCATGGCCCGCTCCGTCTGGAAAGGTCCGTTCGTCGAGCTGTCGCTGCTGAAGAAGGCAGAGACGGCGCAGGAAGCCGGTGGCCGCGCCCCGATCAAGACCTGGTCGCGCCGCTCCACCATCCTGCCACAGTTCGTCGGCCTGACCTTCAACGTCTACAACGGCCGCAAGTTCGTGCCGGTCTCGGTCAACGAGGACATGGTGGGCATGAAGCTCGGCGAGTTCGCGCCGACCCGCTACTTCCCGGGCCACGCCGCCGACAAGAAGGGCAAGAGGTAAGTCATGGGCAAGGAAAAGAATCCGCGCCGCGTCGCCGAGAACGAGGCGCTCTCGGTCGGTGGCCAGATCCGCGGCTCCGCCCAGAAGCTCAATCTCGTTGCGGGCCTGATCCGCGGCAAGAAGGCCGGCGAGGCGCTCAACATTCTCGCTTTCTCGCCCAAGGCGATGGCGCGCGATGTCCGCAAGGTGCTCGCCAGCGCGATCGCCAATGCCGAGAACAACCATAATCTCGACGTCGACAGCCTGGTCGTGACCGAGGCGAGCGTCGGCAAGAGCCTGTCGATGAAGCGTTTCGCGACCCGCGCCCGCGGCCGTTCGACGCGGATCGTCAAGCCGTTCAGCCGCATCCGCGTCGTCGTGCGCGAGCAGGAAGAAGCATAATGGGTCAGAAAACCTCCCCGATCGGCCTCCGGCTGCAGATCAACCGGACCTGGGACAGCCGCTGGTTCGCCGAGGGCGACGATTACGGCCGGCTGCTCCTCGAGGATCTGAAGATCCGCAAGTACATCATGAAGGCGCTGCCGCAGGCGGCGATCTCCAAGGTGGTGATCGAGCGTCCGGCCAAGCTGTGCCGGGTCAGCATCTATGCCGCGCGCCCCGGTGTGATCATCGGCAAGAAGGGCTCGGACATCGAGAAGCTGAGGAAGACCCTGGGCGCGATGACCTCGTCCGACGTCAGCCTCAACATCGTCGAAATCCGCAAGCCCGAGATCGACGCCCGCCTCGTTGCGCAGGGCATCGCCGACCAGCTCGAGCGCCGCATCGCCTTCCGCCGCGCGATGAAGCGCGCGGTGCAGTCTTCGATGCGCCTCGGTGCCGAGGGCATCCGCGTCGTCTGCGGCGGCCGCCTCGGCGGCGCCGAGATCGCGCGGACCGAGGGCTATCGCGAGGGCCGGGTGCCGCTGCACACGCTGCGCGCCCATATCGATTATGCCGAGGCGACCGCGCACACCTCCTATGGCGTCTGCGGCGTCAAGGTCTGGATCTTCAAGGGCGAGATTCTCGGCCACGATCCGCTGTCGCAGGACCGGCTGATGATGGAGGCCCAGACCTCCGGCGTGCGCCCCGCGCGCGACGACCGCCGCTAAGGAACAAGAGAAATGCTGCAACCCAAACGCACCAAGTTCCGCAAGGCGTTCAAGGGCCGGATCCACGGCGACGCCAAGGGCGGCACGAGCCTGAACTTCGGCGCCTTCGGTCTCAAGGCCATGGAGCCGGACCGGATCACCGCGCGCCAGATCGAGGCGGCCCGCCGCGCGATCACGCGTCACATCAAGCGCCAGGGGCGCTTGTGGATCCGTATCTTCCCGGACGTCCCAGTCTCGTCGAAGCCGGCCGAGGTCCGCATGGGCTCGGGCAAGGGCTCGCCGGAATATTGGGTCGCCCGCGTGAAGCCGGGCCGCGTCCTGTTCGAACTGGACGGCGTGCCGGGCCACATCGCCAAGACCGCTTTCGAGCGCGCAGCCGAAAAGCTGCCGATCAAGACCAAGGTGATCGCACGCCTTGGCGAATCCCTGCTTGAGGACGCCTAAGATGGCCAAGACCGAAGAGCTCAAGAACCAGACCGACGACCAGCTGGTGGACCAGCTGGGCGAGCTGAAGCGCGAGCAGTTCAACCTGCGCTTCCAGGCGGCGACCAACCAGATCGAGAAGCCGTCGCGGGTGAAGGAGGTGCGCCGCACCATCGCCCGGATCAAGACGCTTCAGGGCGAGCGTTCGCGCGCCGCCGCGAAGGCCTAAGGAGTTTATCGATGCCCAAGCGCGTCATGACCGGCACCGTGGTGTCCGACAAGACCGACAAGACCGTGGTGGTCCTGGTCGAGCGGCGGGTGAAGCACCCGCTCTACGGCAAGATCATCAAGCGGTCGAAGAAGTACCATGCCCATGACGCGGAGAACGCGTTCAAGGAAGGCGAGACCGTGCGCATCGAGGAGACCGCGCCGATCTCGAAGCTGAAGACCTGGAAGGTGCTCGACCGCGTCGACACCCATGCGACGCCGACCAAGGCGGCGCCGAAGGGCAAGGCGAAGAAGGCCGACGCCGAAGTCGAGGCTCCGGCCGAGACCGAAACCGCCGAAGCCTAAGCGTTCAACTGATCGCCGGGCCCGTCCCGGTTGAAGTGAAGAGAAGGAATTGGATCGATGATCCAGATGCAGTCCAACCTTGAGGTCGCCGACAACAGCGGCGCCAAGCGCGTCCAGTGCATCAAGGTGCTGGGCGGTTCGAAGCGGCGGTTTGCCGGCGTGGGCGACATCATTGTCGTCTCCGTCAAGGAAGCCGCGCCGCGCGGCCGCGTGAAGAAGGGCGACGTCCACAAGGCCGTGATCGTGCGGACCGCCAAGGACATCCATCGTCCCGACGGTTCGACGATCCGCTTCGATTCGAACGCGGCCGTCCTCGTCAACAACAACCAGGAGCCGATCGGCACCCGTATCTTCGGGCCGGTCGTCCGCGAGCTGCGCGCGAAGAAGCACATGAAGATCATCAGCCTCGCGCCGGAGGTGCTGTAAATGTCTGCCGCCAAGATCAAGAAGGGCGACAAGGTCGTCGTCCTGTCCGGCAAGGACAAGGGCCGTCACGGCGAGGTCACCAGGGTTCTCCCCAAGGAGAGCAAGGTGATCGTCAGCGGCATCAATGTCGCCGCGCGCCACCAGAAGCCGAGCCAGGCGAACCCGCAGGGCCGGATCGAGCGTCGTGAGGCGCCGCTGCATGTGTCGAACGTCGCGATCGAGGATCCCAAGACGGGCAAGCCGACGCGGGTGCGCTTCGAGGTGCGCGATGGAAAGAAGGTCCGGGTTGCGGCCCGGTCCGGGGAGCTGATCAATGGCTGACGCCAAATATGTTGCGCGCCTGCGCAAGGAATATGACGAGAAGATCGTCCCGGCGATGATTGCGAAGTTCGGTTACAAGAACCGGATGGAGGTCCCGCGTCTCGACAAGATCGTCCTGAACATGGGCGTCGGCGAGGCGACCCAGGACAAGAAGAAGGTCGAGACGGCCGCTGCCGAGATGGAGCTGATCGCGGGCCAGAAGCCGGTGATCACCAAGGCGAAGACCTCGATCGCGCAGTTCAAGCTGCGCGAGGGCATGCCGATCGGCGTCAAGGTCACGCTGCGCCGCGAGCGGATGTACGAGTTTCTCGACCGCCTGATCACGATCGCGCTGCCGCGCGTGCGCGATTTCCGCGGCCTGAACCCGAAGAGCTTCGACGGCCGCGGCAATTATGCCATGGGCCTCAAGGAGCAGATCGTGTTCCCCGAGATCAACTATGACCGGATCGAGAAGGTCCGGGGCATGGACGTCATTGTCACCACCACCGCGAAGACGGACGACGAGGCGCGCGAACTGCTGCGCCTCTTCAACTTCCCGTTCCCGCAGGTCGACCAGGATCAGAAGCAGGCCGCGTAAGCGCCCTGCCTGAATTAGAGGAAGAGAACTTAAGTCATGGCGAAACTGAGTTCCGTGAACAAGAACGAGCGTCGCAAGAAGCTGGCGAAGAAGTATGCCGGCCAGTATGCGAAGCTGAAGGCGATCGCGAACGACGAGAGCAAGGACGACACCGAGCGTCTGATTGCCCGTCTCAAGATGGCCGAAATCCCGCGCAACGGGAATCCGACCCGCATCCGCAACCGGTGCGAGCTGACGGGCCGTTCGCGCGCTTATTATCGCAAGTTCCGGCTGTCGCGCGTCATGCTGCGCGAACTGGGCAACAAGGGCCTGATCCCCGGCCTCACGAAGTCGAGCTGGTAAGGTAGAGCTATGCCATTGACCGATCCCCTGGGTGATATGCTCACCCGCATCCGCAACGGCCAGCAGGCCCGGAAGGACAGCGTCCTGTCGCCGGCCTCGAAGCTGCGCGCCCGTGTGCTCGACGTCCTCCAGCGCGAGGGCTACATCCGCGGCTATTCCGAGGAAGCGCTCGGCCAGCACAAGGGCCTGCGCATCGAGCTGAAGTATTTCGAGGGCCAGCCGGCGATCCAGCATGTCGCCCGCGTCTCGAAGCCCGGCCGCCGGGTCTATTCGGGTTCGCAGGAACTGCCCCGGGTCCGCAACGGCCTCGGCATCACCATCGTTTCGACGCCGAAGGGCGTTCTGTCGGACGCCGAGGCGCGCACGCAGAATGTCGGCGGCGAAGTGCTCGCGGAGGTGTTCTAAGATGTCCCGCATCGGTAAGAGGCCGGTGCCGCTGCCTTCGGGTGTGACGGCGACGGCGGAGAGTGGCACGCTGAGCGTCAAGGGGCCGAAGGGCACCCTGTCGCTGCAGATGCGCGACGAGATCAGCTACGACATCGGCGCCGACGGCATCAGCGTCCAGCCGGCCAATGACTCCAAGCAGGCGCGGGCCTTCTGGGGCATGCAGCGGACCCTGGTGCAGAACCTGGTCACCGGCGTGACCGACGGCTTCACCAAGGTGCTCGAGATCACCGGCGTCGGCTATCGCGCCGCGGCCCAGGGCAAGAACCTGCGCCTGCAGCTCGGCTACAGCCACGACGTGAACATCGCGGTGCCGGACGGCCTCGAGGTCAAGACCCCCGATCAGACCACGGTCGAGATCAGCGGGATCGATCGCCAGAAGGTCGGCCAGCTCGCCGCCGAGATCCGCCGCTGGCGCAAGCCCGAGCCCTACAAGGGCAAGGGCATCAAGTATCGCGGCGAGTATATCTTCCGCAAAGAAGGCAAGAAGAAGTAAGCCATGGCGAAGATCAGCACCTTCGATAAGCGGCGCCAGCGCGTCCGCACGTCGCTCCGCCAGCGCGCCGGCGATCGCCCGCGCCTGTCGGTTCACCGCTCCGGCCGGCACATCTACGCCCAGATCATCGTCGACGGCGAGGGCCGCACCGTGGCCGCCGCCTCGACGCTGGAGAAGGAAGCCCGGGCCAAGACCGGCGCAACCGTCGCCAGCGCGCAGGAGGTGGGCCGCAAGCTCGCCGAGCGCGCCAGGGCGGCCGGCATCACCCGCGTCGTGTTCGATCGCGGCGGCTTCCTGTTCCACGGTCGCGTGAAGGCGCTTGCCGACGCCGCCCGCGAAGGCGGATTGGAGTTCTAAGAATGTCTGACGAAATCACCCAGAACCCGGAAGCCCAGGCGGCGCCCGACGCGGCTCCGGCCGGCGTCGAAGGCGGCGATCGCCCCGAGGGTCGTGGCCCGCGCGGTCCGCGCGGTGGCCGTGGCCGTGGCGGCGGGGATCGTGGCGGCGGCCGTGGCGGCCGGCGCGACGACAACCGCCGTGGCGGCCGTGGCGGCGACGAGGAGGGCGGCGAGGAGCTGATCGAGAAGCTTGTCCACATCAACCGCGTCTCCAAGACCGTGAAGGGCGGCAAGCGCTTCGGTTTCGCGGCGCTGGTCGTCGTCGGTGACGGCAAGGGCCGGGCCGGCTTCGGCCATGGCAAGGCGCGCGAAGTGCCGGAAGCGATCTCCAAGGCGACCGCGGCGGCCAAGAAGGCCATGGTCCGCGTGCCGCTGCGCGAGGGCCGCACCCTGCACCATGACGGCCTCGGCCATTTCGGCGCCGGTCGCGTCTATGTCCGCTCGGCTCCGGCCGGCACCGGCATCATCGCCGGCGGCCCGATGCGCGCCGTGTTCGAGAGCCTTGGTGTCGCCGACGTGGTGACCAAGTCGATCGGCACGTCGAACCCCTACAACATGATCCGCGCGACCTTCGAGGCGCTCGGCGAGCAGACCTCGCCGAAGAGCGTCGCCCAGCGCCGCGGCAAGAAGATCGCCGACCTGATGGCGCGCCGCGAGGGCCTGTCGGCCGCCGAGGCGGATGCCCAGGCCGAAGCGGTCGTGGAGTAAGGCACATGGCGAAGGTCAAGATCACCCAGACGGGCTCGCCGATCCGCCGCACGCCCGACCAGCGCAAGACGCTGATGGGCCTGGGGCTCAACAAGATGCACAAGACGGTCGAGCTGGAGGACACCCCCGAGGTGCGCGGCATGATCCGGGCGGTGCGGCATATGGTGTCGGTCGAGGGCTAAGCTCTTCTCCGATCCTGCGCGACAAAAGCGAAAGCGAGTGCAAAAGACATGAAACTCAACGACATCCGCGACAACAAGGGCGCCCGCAAGAGCCGGGTGCGCGTCGGCCGGGGCATCGGTTCGGGCCTGGGCAAGACCGCTGGCCGCGGCCAGAAGGGCCAGAAGAGCCGCGAGGGCGTCTCGATCTTTGGTTTCGAGGGCGGCCAGATGCCGCTCCACATGCGGATCCCGAAGCGCGGCTTCAACAACATCTTCGCCAAGGATTATGCCGAGGTGAATCTCGGCGCGATCCAGAAGCTGGTCGACGCCAAGAAGCTCGAGATCAAGGGCGTGATCGACCACGAAGCGCTGAAGGCGGCGGGCGTCGCCCGCGGCGGCAAGGACGGCGTGCGCCTGCTCGGCAAGGGCGAGCTTACCGCCAAGCTGTCGTTCAAGGTCGCCGGCGTGTCGAAGGGCGCGAAAGAGGCGATCGAGAAGGCCGGCGGCTCCGTCGAGGTGATCGAGGTCGTCCCGGCCGCCGAGAAGCACAAGGCCAAGCACCGCGTTGCCCAGAAGGCACGCGCAGCGGCCAAGGATGCGAAGAAGGCCAACGCCTGAACGCCGCTTTTTCCGGGAAAGGCTGACAAGCCCGAACCGGTCACTATATGAGGCGGCGGGGGGCGATTGAGCTCGCCGCCGTTTTCATTTTTCCAGGGCAAGAACCACCTATGGCATCCGCAGCCGACCAGATGGCCGCCAGCATCAGCCTGGCGAACTTCACCAAGGCCACCGATCTCAAGAAACGGCTGTGGTTCACACTCGGCGCGCTGATCGTCTTTCGCCTGCTCAGCTTCGTGCCGCTGCCGGGCATCGACCCGCGCGCTCTCTCGACCCTGTTCGAGACGACCCGCGGCGGCGTGCTCGATTTCTTCAACATGTTCTCGGGCGGCAGCCTGGAGCGGATGAGCCTGATCGCGCTCGGCGTCATGCCCTACATCACTGCGTCGATCGTTATGCAGCTCGCGACGACGATGTCGCCGCAGCTGGGCGCCCTCAAGAAGGAGGGCGAGACCGGCCGCAAGAAGATCAACCAGTACACCCGCTACGGCACCGTGCTGCTCTGCGCGATCCAGGGCTATTTCATGGCCGTGGCGCTGGAGAGCTGGGGCGCCAATGCCGGCGCTTCGGCGGTGGTCGATCCCGGCATGCTGTTCCGCATCACCGTCGTCATCAGCCTGGTCGGCGGCACCATGTTCCTGATGTGGCTCGGCGAGCAGATCACCAGCCGCGGCATCGGCAACGGCATCAGTCTCATCATCATGGCGGGCATCGTCGCCCAGCTGCCGACCGCGCTCGCCCAGATGTTCGAGGGCGGCCGCACCGGATCGATGGATCCGTTTGTGATCTTCGTGATCTTCGCGCTGGCCATCGGGCTGGTGCTCTTCATCTGCTTCATGGAGCGTGCCCAGCGCCGCGTCCTCATCCAGTATCCCAAGCGGCAGACGGCGCGCGGCCAGATCCAGCAGGAGCGTTCGCACCTGCCCCTCAAGGTCAACACCGCCGGCGTGATCCCGCCGATCTTCGCCTCCTCGCTGCTGCTGATGCCGCTCACCGTCGCCCAGTTCTCGGGGCAGGGGCAGACCGGCGACAGCTGGTGGAGCGAGTTCGTGATCACGATCACGACGGCGCTCCAGCACGGCGCGCCGCTCTACATGTTCCTGTATGGCGCGGGCATCGTCTTCTTCTGCTTCTTCTACACCTCGGTCGTGTTCAATCCCGAGGAGACGGCGGAGAATCTCAAGAAATATGGGGGCTTCATCCCCGGCATCCGCCCGGGTAAGCGCACCGAGGAATATCTTGATTACGTGCTGACCCGGATCACGGTCGTCGGCGCCGCCTACCTGACCCTGATCTGCCTGGTGCCGGAATTCCTGATCGCGCGTGCCGGCATCCCGTTCTACCTGGGCGGCACGTCCTTGCTCATCGTCGTCAACGTGACCATGGATACGGTGACGCAGATCCAGAGCCACCTCATCGCCCATCAATATGGCGACCTCATCAAGAAGGCGAAGCTGAAGGGCGGCGGGCTCAGGCGGGGATAGTCTGAAACGGGGGTTTCAATGACCGCGACGAACATCATCCTGCTCGGGCCTCCGGGCGCGGGCAAGGGAACGCAGGCCGACCGACTGGTCAATGAGCGCGGCATGGTCCAGCTGTCGACCGGCGACATGCTGCGCGCCGCGGTCAAGGCCGGCACCCCCGTCGGCCTCAAGGCCAGGGCCGTCATGGAAGCCGGCGAACTGGTGTCGGACGAGATCGTCTCCGCGCTGATCGGCGACAAGCTCGAGGAGATGGGGCCGGACAAGGGCGCGATCTTCGACGGCTATCCGCGCACCGCCGCGCAGGCGACCGCGCTCGACGCGATCCTCGACGCGCATGGCCGCAGGCTCGACCATGTCGTCGAACTGGCAGTGGACGAGGACGCGCTGGTCGAGCGGATCACCGGCCGCTTCACCTGCGCGGTCTGCGGCGCCGGCTATCACGACACCTTCAAGCTCCCCAGGGTCGAGGGCATTTGCGACGTCTGCGGCAGCCGCGACTTCAAGCGCCGGCCCGATGACAATGAGGAGACGGTGCGCACCCGCATGGCTGAATATCGCGCCAAGACCGCCCCGATCCTGCCGGTCTACGAGGGGCGCGGGCTGGTCAGCCGGGTCGACGGCATGGCCGATATCGGCGCGGTCGGCGCGGCGATCGACGCGATCCTGGACGGCTGACCCAGGCCGCCTGAACCCTCGTTCCGGCGCAGGCTGCCTGCGGATCCGGACCTTCGACAAAAGCGTCGATCGGGGCGACGAGGCTGCGCGCGCGCCGCTTTCAATCGGCGAAAAAGTGCTATGCTCGTGTCCGTCACGACTCCGGCCAATTCTTCAGGCCCGGAGCGCATCATCTATCGAGGGGAGGCGGGTATGAGCAGAGGCGATAGCGAGCATGTGGATCTGAGCGGCTTCATGGAGGGCGTGAAGCGGCGCAATCCGGGCCAGCCCGAATTCGTCCAGGCGGTCCAGGAAGTGGCCGAGGACATTTTCGAGTTCATGGCCGACCGAGAGGATTATCACCGCTGGCAGATACTGCGCCGCATCGCCGAGCCGGACCGCATCGTCTCCTTCCGCGTCTGCTGGGAAGACGACAATCACAACATCCGCGTGCAGCGCGGCTACCGCGTCCAGAACAACAATGCGATCGGCCCCTACAAGGGCGGCATCCGCTTCCACCCCAGCGTGAACGAATCGATCCTCAAGTTCCTCGCCTTCGAGCAGACCTTCAAGAACGCGCTGACCGGCCTGCCCATGGGCGGCGGCAAGGGCGGCTCCAACTTCAACCCGAAGGGCAAGTCGGACGGCGAGATCATGCGCTTCTGCCAGAGCTTCATGACCGAGCTCTACCGCCATATCGGCGCGGATGTGGATGTGCCGGCGGGCGACATCGGCGTCGGCGGGCGCGAGATCGGCTATATGTTCGGCCAGTACAAGCGCATCACCAACCAGTTCACCGGCGTCCTGACCGGCAAGGGCATGGAATATGGCGGCTCGCTGATCCGCCCCGAGGCGACCGGCTATGGCGCGGTCTATTTCCTCGAGAACATGCTGAAGACCAAGGGCAAGGACCTGAAGGGCCTCAAGGCCGTCATCTCCGGCTCCGGCAATGTCGCGACCCATGCGGCCGAGAAGATCGTGCAGTTGGGCGGCACGGTGCTGACCCTGTCGGACAGCCAGGGCTTCGTCCACGATCCGGACGGCATCACCCAGGAGAAGATCGACTGGGTGAAGGCGCACAAGACCCGGCGGCGCGGCCGGATCAGCGAATATGCCGACGAATTCAAGAACGCGACCTTCCACGAGGGCAAGACGCCGTGGGGCGTCGCCTGCGACGTGGCTTTGCCCTGCGCGACGCAGAACGAGCTGCTGGGCGAGGATGCGCGGACATTGGTCAAGAACGGCTGCATCGGCGTCTCGGAAGGCGCCAACATGCCGACCGACCTCGAAGGCGTGCACGTCTTCAAGGACGCCAGGATCCTTTATGCGCCCGGCAAGGCCTCGAATGCCGGCGGCGTCGCCGTCTCCGGCCTCGAAATGAGCCAGAATTCGGAGCGCCGCTCCTGGCGCGAGAGCGAGCTGCAGCAGATGCTCAAGGACATCATGGAGGGCATCCACTCCCGCTGCCTGGAATATGGCGATCGCGGCGGCGGCTATACCGACTATGTGAAGGGCGCGAACATCGCCGGCTTCAAGAAGGTCGCGGACGCGATGCTCGCCTTTGGTGTGGTGTAGGGGCCTCTCGGGCTTGCGCCTTTGTCGGCGGCGGCGGTTCCCACTGCCGCCGCCGATTTCCTATGCGGCTGCCGGCGCTACGTAGCGGGCCCAGTAGCCGTCGAGCTGCAGGCGCTTCAGATCACTTTCCAACGCCTGCCTCAGGCGCTGCCGGATCGCTTCGGCGGCGTCGCGCTCGCCGAGCGCATGATGGACCCGCGCCACCTCCACGCTGGCGCGTTGGGCGACATTGAGGTTGCCGAACGGATCGAAGAAGGAGTCGATCCGCGACCGGTCCCGCACGCCGGTATAGGTGAAGGCCGCGTCGCCCGCCGCACCGGCGATGCGCAGATATTCGGCCAGCGACGTGCGTGCCGGCGCGCCCTCCAGTTCGGCGAGCCGCGCCGCGAACAGGTCGCTCTCCGCCCCGGGGCGTTGCCGGCGGAGCGTGCCGGCCACCTCGCGCATCCAGGCGCGGTCGAGGTTCGGATCGCGCCATTGCGGGCCCAGCAGGTTGAAGCTGGCGATCGCGGCGAGGTCGTCCGGGCGCACATATGCGGCGACCGCGGCTGCATCCGGCTCGGACGCGATGGCCGAGGGCTGGACGATCCGGACCCAGGGGTATCCGGCAAGGATGGATTCGATATCGTCCTTGTGCATCACGCCGACGACGACGAGCAGCCGGCGCCCCGGATAGGTGCGGGCGGCGGCCGCGATCCGCCGCGCCTGCATGAAGGTCCGGTAGAGGAACAGCCGCCGCGCGAAATCACGCGCCGGCGCGTCGGGATAGGCGGCGTAGAATTCCCGGTGCCGCGCCCGTTCCTCGGCGCTGTCGGCGAAGAACAGGCCGAGGGTGCGTGACCGCGCGTCCGGAAAGGTGAGGAAGCCCTGGAAGCCGGAATCGCGGCGGACGAACGGCGGCGCCTCGAGATCGGCGATCCCGAAGGCGAGGGCGCTGTCCTCGGCCGTCGGCAGCCAGTCGAACGGGCAGAGCGGCAGACTCTTCTCGCGCGCCCAGGGGAGGATGAGATCCTGGATCTCGTAGGTGAACTCGTAGTGATCGCCCCGTGCGACCCGTTCGGGCGCACGCTCGATACAGATCGCGCTTGGCGCCACCGCCTCGAAGAAGGCGCGCATCGCTGCCGGCTGCTGGCGGCGGTTGATCAGCTGGGCACTGTGATCGACGCCGAGGATGACGACCTCGGTCACGCTGGCCGGTGCCGCGGGCTGAGCGCGCAGCGGCGCGGCGAGGCAGAACATCATGCCGAGCAGGGCAAGCAGGCGCATCGGGAGGCTCCGTTCAGTCGAGTTGGTCGCGCAACGCCTCAACCGCCCCGGTCTGTCAACTCGTGCCGGGCGCCTGCTGCCACAACGGGGGAGGCAGGCCGCCGGGGAAATCTAGACGCGTCCCCGATGCGGCTTCGGTCCCTTGCGATAGGGCTTGGCCTGGTGCCGTGCCGGCGGCGGGCCGCTGCGCTTGTTCTGCCGCGCCGCTTCGCGCGGCGTGCCGCCCGGGACCGGCTCGATCCGGATGTCGCCTTCGCCGTCGCCATCGCCGCCCGCGGTGCGCCTGAGCGCGGCGGCGAATTTGGCGGCCACCTCGCGGCGCACCTCGAACATCGTCTCGTTCGCCGCGATGCGGATGGCGCCGATCTCGTTCTTGGTGATGTGCCCGCGCCGGCAAAGCAAGGGCAGGATCCAGCGCGGATCGGCATTGTGCCGCCGGCCGACATCCATATGGAACCAGATTGTCTCCTCGAAGCCCGGGCGCGGGCCGTCCGGCCGCTGCGGGCGTGTATTGGCGTCGGATACCTCTTCCGCCGCCGGCAGCCGGGACCGGTGGGTGCGCACGAGCGCCGCGGCGATCTCTTCCGGCGACTTCTGCTCGAGCAGCCGGGCGGCCAGCTCGCGATCCTCGTCCTCGATCTCGACCGGGGCCAGCAGCGCGGCCAGCAGGCGCTCGCGATCGGCGCGGGCGATGTCCGCCGGCGTCGGCGCCGTGATCCACTGCGTCTCGATCCGCGCGCCGCGCATGACCGCCTCGACGCGCTTGCGGCGCGGATAGGGGACGACGAGGACAGCGATCCCCTTCTTGCCGGCGCGCCCGGTGCGGCCCGAGCGATGCTGGAGCGTCTCGGCGTCGCGCGGCAACTCGACATGGACCACCAGGGACAGCTTCGGCAGGTCGATGCCGCGCGCCGCGACGTCGGTCGCGACGAGGATGCGGGCGCGGCCGTCGCGCAGCGCCTGCAGCGCATGGTTGCGCTCGCTCTGGCTGTGTTCCCCCGACAGCGCCACGGCATTGAAGCCGCGCTCGGTCAGGCTCGAATGGAGCCGCCGGACATTGTCGCGGGTGGCGCAGAACAGCAGCGCTGAATCCGCCTCGTGCAGGCGCAGGAGGTTGACGACGGCATGCTCGATCTCGGCCGGCGCCACGGTCATCGCCTGATAGGTGATGTCGCCATGGCCGCGGTCCTCGCCGATCGTGGAGATGCGCAGCGCGTCGCGTTGATAGCGTTTGGCGAGCGCCACGATCGGCTTCGGCATGGTCGCGGAGAAGAGCAGGGTGCGCCGTTCGGTCGGGGTCGCGTCGAGAATTTCCTCAAGGTCCTCGCGAAAGCCCATGTCGAGCATCTCGTCGGCCTCGTCGAGCACGGCGACCTTGAGTTCGGAGAGGTCGAGCGCCCCGCGTTCGAGATGGTCGCGGAGGCGCCCCGGTGTGCCGACGACGATCTGGGCGCCGTGCGAGAGGTTCCGCCGCTCCTTCGAGGGGTCCATGCCGCCGACGCAGGTCGCGATCCGCACGCCGGCCTTGCCGTAGAGCCAGATCAGCTCGCGGCTGACCTGCAGCGCCAGCTCGCGGGTCGGCGCGATCACCAGAGCCTGCGGCTTCAGCGTGTAGGGAAGGGTGCCGTTCGCATCGAGCAGTTGCGGAGCGATGGCGAGGCCGAAGGCCACGGTCTTGCCCGATCCGGTCTGCGCGGACACGATGAGGTCGCGCCCTTCGGCGTCGGCCTCCAGCACGGCGGCCTGCACGGGAGTCGGCGACGCATAGCCGCGCGCGGCAAGCGCCTCGCCGAGAAGCGGCGGAAGTTTGTCGAATGTCATATGTCGTCCAGTTCGGCGTCGGCGTTCAGCGCGCCGCGCATCATAATATAAGGGGCAAAGGCTACAGGGCCTGCCCGGCTGCCCACCCGCTAGCCCATGCCCACTGAAAATTATAGCCCCCCAGCCATCCGGTGACGTCGACCGCCTCGCCGATCGCATGGAGGCCGGGGATTTTTCGCGCTTCCATTGTCTGCGACGAGAGGCCGTCGGTGGCGATTCCGCCGACGGTGACCTCGGCCTTGGCGAAGCCCTCGCTGCCGTTCGGCCGGAAGCGCCAGTCGGCGAGGCGGGCGGCGGCGGCGCGCAGCTTCGCGTCGGGCAGATTGGCAAGCTCGCCCCACAGCCCGATCTTCTTCGCCAGCGCCTCGGCGAGGCGATCCGGCAGCAGCTCGCCGAGCAGGGTGTGGAAATGCGTCTTCGGCCGCGCCCGCTTGGCCGCCACCGTCCAGTCGCCGGGGTGATCCGGCAGAAAGTCGATGCCGATCTCCTCGCCGTTCCGCCAGTAAGAGGAGATTTGCAGGATCGCCGGGCCGGAGAGGCCGCGATGGGTGAAGAGCGCGGCCTCGCGGAATGCCGCCTTGCCGGCGCGGGCGACGACCTCGGCGGAGACGCCGGAAAGCTCGCGGAACAGCAGATCGTCGCCGCTCAGCGTCAGCGGCACAAGAGCGGGGCGAGGCTCGACCACCTTGAGACCGAACTGCCGGGCGAGATCATAGGCGAAGCCGGTCGCGCCCATCTTCGGGATGGAGGGGCCGCCGGTTGCGACCACCAGCGCCGGCGCGGTCGCGGCTTCGTCGCCGTAACGAACCGTGAATTGCCCATCGGCGTGCGTGACCTCCGCGATCGGCTTGCCGAGTCCGACGCGGACATTGCCTTTCGCGCATTCCGCCATCAGCAGCCCGACGATCTCCTTCGCCGAGCCGTCGCAGAAGAGCTGGCCGAGCGTCTTCTCGTGCCAGGCGATCCTGTAGCGGTCGACCAGGGCGATGAAGTCCTCGGGCCGGTAGCGGCCGAGCGCCGACTTGGCGAAGTGCGGATTGGCCGAGAGGAAGCGGTCCGGCGCGGCGTGGACATTGGTGAAGTTGCACCGCCCGCCGCCCGAAATCAGGATCTTCTTTCCAGGCCGGTCGGCATGGTCGATCACCAGCACCCGTCGCCCGCGTTGTCCCGCCACGCCGGCGCACATGAGGCCCGCGCCGCCGGCACCGAGGACAATCGCGTCATAGGAAGCTGGGACGGTCATCAATCGCCCATGCCAGCCCGCCTCCCGTGCGTCACCCCCAAACGATGCGGGCTGGGCCTGATCATTCATTGCACCAAGCGATCATTTTTACATGAACAATATAGTGATACTAAATACTTACATTTAAATCACGTGAATGCTCCAAGAATAGAAATAGAACGTCAATATTGATGATCTATACGATATCATCGTACCGTGATCATACTACCGTATTAACCCTTATTTAGCCAAAACAGCATGTCGGCTCGTCGCGCAATTCGCTCGAATGGCCGTCGCCGTCACCGGCGGCACTGGCCTCGTTCATCTGGGAGAAAGGTTTCCCCGAACACGGTCGGATGTCCATCGGGTGTCCAGGCGCGGCTTCATGCCGCATCCCCACGACGCCGGATGGAGGGGTTCCGGCCGCCGGTTGCGCCATCACGGGCGGCGGTCGGACGAGAAGCTGCGTTCGCAGGCCCGGTGATCGAATTCGAAGGAACAGCTCCATGCCCGTCATTTCCAGAAGCCCGACCGCTCTCATCCTCCTCGCCACGCTGGCCGGGGCCGCCCCCGTCAGCCTCGCCGCCCAGCCGCAGGACCCGCCCGAGGCCGACCTCTCGGCGACCGTCAGCGGCGCGCCGTCCTATGATGCGGCCGCGATGACCGCAGGGCCCGAGATCGAGGGCATCATCACCTCGCGCCGCGGCGATCAGGTGGAAGTCACCACCGCGGACGGCACCCGCACGGCGATCGACGTCGGCAGCGACACCCGGATCACGTCCCGCGGCGGCTTCCTGGGCCTCGGCCGTACCCAGCTCGCTTCGGAGTCGCTGCTCAACGGCCTGCCGGTGAGCGTCCAGACCTGGCAGGCGGGCAGCGGCCTGGTCGCGCGCCGGATCGACCTCCGGAGCCGGGACCTGCGGACCGCGACGATGATCCATGGCGGCACCGCCCAGCAATTCGCCGAACAGACCGCGGCGACGGACGCGCTGCGCGGCCGCATCGGCAGCATTGACCAGTACAATGTCCGCAGCACGACGAACGTGAATTTCGATTTCGGCCGGGCGAACCTGTCCGAGCAGGCGAAGGCCGATCTCTGCGCCACCGCCCAGTCGGCCGGGGCGACGGAAAACGCCCTGCTGCTCGTCGTCGGCTACACCGATTCCACCGGCAGCGACGAGGTCAACCAGGTGCTCAGCGAACGGCGCGCGGGCAGCGTCGTCAACTATCTCCAGCAGACCTGCGGCTGGCAGCCCTACCGCATGCTGACGCCCACCGGCATGGCCGAAGCGGATCCGGCGGCGAGCAACGACACCGCCGACGGCCAGGCGCAGAACCGCCGCGTCGCGGTGAGCATCCTGGTCAGCAAGGCCGTCGACGGGCTGTGAGACGCGCGGGGTGGGCCTCGGCCCACCCCGGTTTCCGGGTTTGGAGGAGGGCAACGGGTGGATGCCGATACGGCCGTTATCCGCCGCAAAATCGGACAAAGAACGCGCGGGACAGCGCCGAACCTGAACGGAAGTTTCAAAGGTTCAGCTTCCCTGGACGAAAAATCCTCCCCTCCCAACGCGGCGAATGTCGCGCTTCGAGATGCGTCACGGATCGATGAACGATGGAAAGAGCCGCCGACTTGGCCCGAGCCCGAGTCGCGGATCAGCGTGGCAGACGAAATCCTATTTGTATCCAACATCTGGAAGTGGACTGCTGCCAAGCGGCAGGCGCATCGTTGACCATTTACGTAATATGAGATACTCACGTGTGGTGATATTCTCACGTGAAAGATTGCCCCTATGGAATTTCGAGCTCCTTCGGTCGCCATCCAGCAAAATGCAGAGGCGCTGCGATATCTGACGAAAAAGCTGACCGATCTGGAAGCGGGTCAGCGGCTAGTGGACTGTCTTTTGCGGGAATTAGGCAATGCCGTGGGGTCCTATCCAGACTGGCACCCGATTTTGACGGCTCCTAAGCAGGGCGCGACGGAGCACGTCTCCTCACTGGAGCAAGTGAAGGTCTATGATGAAGCCGACCACACAGTGAAGTTTGTCAGAGGCTTCGTCACTTGCCCTTATTCTGATGTCGCGGCTGAGAGTCTTGTAAATGCCGTGAAGCAGGTGCCTGGGCTTCATGCTTATCGATTGCAGGGGCCTCTCTATGCGGACGGGGCTTACCCAGTAGTGGTTGAATCCAGTCACCTTGAGCTCGAAGCTGACGGTACGATCCGTAGCCGAGACGCCATTGCTTTGTTCGTGCAGCAGACGGCCAGCCAAGCTCGGACAGCACAGGTGGCCGAGACATGGTGGAACATTCGTTCGTACATTCTAGGGGCGCCGCATGGATCACGCTCTTCTTTGTTCGTGAACCAGCACACTGGCGTTCATATGCGGAAAATTCTGGAAGCGATGAACAAAAGTGGAATGTTTGGGCCGATTAAAGAAGATTCTCTTGCGATGCTATCCCATAAGAAGAGATGCGCAATTAGCGAAAGCATTATTCGTACCGCAGTGAAAAATTGGAATAAAAACAACGAAGAATTTCAGTTCGAGTTGAGAGGGGAGGTCTGTAAGGCGGCTCTGCGCGATACATGGGATGACGGTTGCGAACTCTCGGTTCGTGTCAAAATTGGTGAATACGATCTGTATGTTTCAGGATTCTATTATCCAGGCGACGATAGAGTTACTCACCTCGAGCCTCGAGGCAAGCGGGAGTTAGCAGAAAAATTCCTGTGACAAGATGCCTCGGATCCACCCAGAATGCGCGTCTACCCCGAATTCCTGAGCGCCGTCGCGATCGCGTTGATCGACAGCTGGATGCCCTCGGCAATCCGCGGATCATCCTCCCCCGCCCGATGACGTTTCATCAACTCGATCTGAAGGAGGTTGAGCGGCTCGATATAGGGGAGGCGCAGGCGGATGGAGGCGTCGAGGGCGGGCTGGCTTTCGAGCAGGCGGCTCTCGCCGGTGATCGCGAGCAGGCAATCGTGGGTGCGGTGCCAGCCGTCGCGGATGCGGTTGAACAGGGTGTCGCGCATCGCCTTGTCCTCCACCAGTTCGGCATAGCGCGCGGCGATGCCCATGTCGGACTTGGCCAGCACCATCTCCAGATTGTCGAGCGTGGTGCGGAAGAAGGGCCAGGCCTCCCGCATCTCGCGCAATTCCGCGACATCGCCGAATGCGGCGAGGCCGTGGCCGACGCCGTACCAGCCGGGCAGCATCACCCGCGCCTGCGCCCAGGAGAAGACCCAGGGGATGGCGCGCAGGTCCTCGATCTTGCCGGACTGGTTGCGGCTGGCCGGGCGCGAGCCGATCTTGAGCCCGGCGATCTCGGCGATCGGGGTCATCTGGCGGAAGAAGGTGCGGAAGCCCTCGGTGCCGTAGACGAGGTCGCGATAGGCGGTGAAGGCCTGGCCGGAAATCTGCTCCATCGCCGCGTAGAAGCGCTCGCGCCGCCGGGTCGATCGGGTCTCCAGGCTGGCGAGCAGGGTGGCCGAGGCGATCGCCTCCAGATTGGTCGCGGCGCTTTCCGGCGTGCCATATTTGGCGGCGATGATCTCGCCCTGCTCGGTGATGCGGATGCGGCCCTGGACGGTGCCGCTGGGCTGGGCCCGGATCGCGGCGAAGCTGGAGCCGCCGCCGCGCCCGACCGCGCCGCCGCGGCCGTGGAAGAGCTGGAGGCGGGTGTCGCGCTCGGCGAAGACCGCGGCGAGCGCCCGGCTCGCCCGCTGCAGGCTCCAGACCGAGGTCAGGTAGCCGCCGTCCTTGTTGGAATCGGAATAGCCGAGCATCACCTCCTGATGGCCGCGCGCCTTGGTGATCGCGGCCATTTCGGGGAGGGCGAAGAAGGCGCGCATGATGCCGGGCGCGGCCTCCAGATCCTCGATCGTCTCGAACAAGGGCACGACCATCAGGGCGGCCCCGGGCAGATCGGCGTGCGGCGGATCGCCGGCCTGCCACAGGCCCGCCTCCTTCAGCATGACGAAGACTTCGAGCAGGTCGGAGACGCTGCCGGCCTTGGAGATGATGTAGGTGGTGATCGATTGCGGGCCGTAGGCGGCGTGCGCCCCGGCCGCGGCGCGGACGATCTCCAGCTCGGACCGGGTCTCGTCCGAGTAAGCGGCGAACGGGCTTGCGAGCGGGCGGGCGCCCGCCAGCTCGGCGCGCAGCAGCGCCACGCGCGCGCCCTCGTCCAGCGCGGCATAGTCGGCCTCGACTCCAGCGACCCTGAGCAGCTCGCCGACCACCCGCTCGTGCACGTCGCTGTTCTGCCTCAGGTCGAGCGTGGCGAGGTGGAAGCCGAAGGTCTCGACCGCACGGATCAGACGCTCGACCGGGCCGCCGACACCGATTCCGCCCAGCCCCTCGGCGATCGTCGCCAGCTCGGCCGCGAACGCCTCGGGGCTGTCATAGGGCTCGCCGGGGACGGCCGACGGGCGCTGCGGGGGGCGGCCGGCGATGCGCGCGAAGGTCGCGGCGAGCCGGCCGTAAATGCCCGAGAGCGCGCGCCGGTAGGGCTCGTCGCGGCGGGCGAGGCCGAGATCGCCCGAGCGCTCGGCAAGTGCAGCGACCGCATCCGGCACATCGGCCTGTTCGGCGGAGATGGAGAGCTCCGCGCCGAGCGCATGGACCTGGTCGAGATAGTGGCTGAGCACCGTCTCCGCGGCCCGCGACAAGGCGAGGCGGAGCGAGACGGCGTCGACGAAGGGGTTGCCGTCGCGGTCGCCGCCGATCCAGCTGCCGGGCCGGAGGAAGCTCTTCGGCCGGCGCCCCAGCGCCCGTTCCCAGCGCGCATAGGCGGCCGGCAGCACCGGCAGGAAGACGTCGCGCAGGTACGAGAGTGCCGTCTCGATCTCGTCGGCGACGAACAGGCGCTCGCGACGGAGCGGCCGGGTGCGCCACAACAGGCCGATCTGCCGGACGATCGCATCCTCGACCGGATCGCCCTCCGGCGTCTCGGCCACGCCCGCGTCGCGCAGCTTCATCAGCTCGGCGATGCGGTTGCGATGGTCGATCACGCTCTTGCGGCGCACCTCGGTCGGGTGGGCGGTGAGCACCGGCGCGATCAGCGCGCCGTCGAGCAGGTCGGCGGCGGCATCCTTGCCGATCCCCCCGGCCGCCAGCACCTCCAGCACGTCGGCCAGCGTGGCGCCCGGCTCGACGGCGACGCCCTGCCGGTCCTCGGCGAGGTTGGCCAGCAGCGAGAAGAGCATGAAGCTGTGGACGAAGGTGATCGTATCGTCGAGGCTGAGCGCATCGAGGCCGGGGTCGATCGCGTCGCCGGCCGCCACGCCCCGGTGGCGGTCGACCGAAGTCGCGCGGATATATTCGATGCGGCGGAACAAAGCGTCGCCGTCGGCCGCGCGGATCACGTCGCCGAGCAGGCGGCCGAGATAGCGTATGTCCGGATTCTGCCCGATCGTGCGCGGCGCATGTGACGTGCCGGCCTGTTCGTCCCGGCTCACCGTGTCCGTCATCCTGCACTCCCCCGTGGCGACCCGGTGTCGAGAATAGCCCAACCCTGCCGGTCCGTCCCCCATTTTGTTGCGGTGCAGCGCATGGTTCCACGCAGGTTTCGATACGGAGCCGTTCCATGCTATGCCGCCCAGGCGCCGGGGGGCGGGAAACGAGGGAGAGTGCCATGGATCGCCGTTTCGTCGCCGCCCTGCTTGCCACAACGCTGTTCGCCGCGCCGTCCGCCGCGCAGCAGGAAGAGCGCCGCCCCAGTCCGGATTTCCCGGGCGAGGCGATCATCTACCGCGACGTCGGCTATGCGGGGCCCGCGGTGAACGTCAGTCGTGCCGATCCCAATCTCGGCCTGGCCTGGCCGGTGCGTTCGATCCGCGTCCGTTACGGTCGCTGGGAGCTGTGCTCGCTCGGCAATTATCGCGGCCAGTGCACCACGATCGATCGCGACACGCCGGACCTGCGCCGCCAGGTCAATTTCCTGAACCGGCTCGGTTCGATGCGGCCGCTCCCCGGCGGCGGCGGGCCGCGACCGCCCGAACCGCCGTTGCCGCCCGCGCCGGATCGCTCGCTGCGTGGCATGGCGGCCGAATTCTTCCCGGCGCCGACGCGGGGCGGTCGCCGTGTCGCCGCCTGCGAGCGGGGTCAGGCCAATGCCAATTGTGCCGCCCAGACCGCGGACCGTTTCTGCCGGGAGCGCAACTGGAACGGGTCGGCGCGCGAGGCGCTGGAGACGGTCGGCAGGCAGGTCTTCCTCGCCGATACGCTGTGCACGCGCACCGGCTATTGAGCGCCGCGCCCGCATGGGGCCGGTAGTTGCACGGTGTCGCGGCTTAGAGCCGCCTTCATGCCTCCCTGTCAGGATGCGAATGCCTTTCGGGGGAGAGGAGGGGGTTCGGGCGATGAACATCGAGGAACTGCGCGGACAGCATGGGCAGATCATGCAGCTCGCCGCGGAGCTGCATCGGGCGGTGGATCAGGGCGACGGGGTCCGCCCGGTGGCGGCGCTGCGCTGGCGCCTGGCGCGCGAGCTGATCGCCCATCTCGCGATGGAGGACAGGCTGCTCTATCCGTCGATGATCCGGTCCCGGGACGCGAAGGTCGCCGGCACCGCAACCCATCTCAAGGCCGAAATGGGTGGTCTCGCGAGCGAATTCACCGCCTATATGGCGGCGTGGAGCGATCTGCGTGTCGCGCGGGAGTGGGAGGCGTTCCGGTCCGAGACCAGGGTGGTCCTCGACCGGCTCGCCGACCGGATTCGGCGCGAGGACGAGACGCTTTACCCGCTCGCCGACGCGCTCAGTCGCGCGGCTTGACTCTGCATTCGCGAATCCCTATTTCGCGCCCATCCCGTTAACCGGTCAACCGGCGGCGCATTCGTGCGCGCGTCGGTTTTGCCTGTTTGGGGATTTTACGAAGCGCTGAGATGGGCCGCGCGCCATTGCGGCCTGTGGAGCAGGAGACAAGAAGCATATGGCACGTATTGCGGGCGTCAACATCCCGACCAACAAGCGCGTCGAAATCGCGCTGACCTACATCCACGGCATCGGCCGCACCAAGGCCAGGGCCATCGCCGCCAAGCTCGGCATTCCGAGCGAGCGTCGCGTCCAGGACCTGACCGACGCCGAAGTGCTGCACATCCGCGAGGCGATCGACGCCGACCACACGGTCGAGGGCGATCTCAGGCGCGAGACGGCGATGAACATCAAGCGGCTGATGGATCTGGCCTGCTATCGCGGCCTGCGCCATCGCAAGGGCCTGCCGGTCCGCGGCCAGCGCACGCACACCAATGCGCGCACCCGCAAGGGCAAGGCCAAGCCGATCGCCGGCAAGAAGAAGTAATTCGTCCGGGGGACGAATTACTCCGCCGGAGGCGCGTTCGATCGGCCACGGCGTCACAGCAACGAAATTCAGGTTAGGTCAGACAAGACATGGCACGTGAACCGCAGCGCCTCCGCCGTCGCGAGCGCAAGAACATCACCGCCGGCGTCGCCCATGTGAACGCCAGCTTCAACAACACGATGATCACCATCACCGACGCGCAGGGCAATGCGATCGCCTGGAGCTCGGCCGGCATGATGGGCTTCAAGGGCAGCCGCAAGTCGACGCCCTATGCCGCCCAGGTCGCCGCCGAGGACGCCGGCAAGAAGGCCGCCGAACATGGCGTCCGTACCCTCGAGGTCGAGGTCAAGGGCCCGGGCTCGGGCCGCGAGAGCGCGCTGCGCGCCCTGCAGGCCGTCGGCTTCACGATCACCTCGATCCGCGACGTGACCCCGATTCCGCACAATGGCGTCCGCCCGTCCAAGCGCCGCCGCGTCTGATCCGCAATCCGCGCCCGCGCCTTCGGGCGTGGGCGGGTGAAACAGAAGTCTTTCGAACTACATAGGGAAGCTCAGCCCCCCGCTTCCCCAACAGCCCAAGGGAACATCATGGCCGTCAACGCAAAGAACTGGCAGGAAATGAAGAAGCCCAACGCGCTGGAGAAGAAGGCGACCGGCGACAGCCGCCGCAAGGCCACCTTCGTCGCCGAGCCGCTGGAGCGCGGCTTCGGCCTCACGCTCGGCAACTCGCTGCGCCGCGTGCTCCTCTCCTCGCTGCAAGGCGCCGCCGTCACCTCGATCAAGATCGAGGGCGTGCTGCACGAATTCTCGAGCCTCGCGGGCGTCCGCGAGGACGTGACCGACATCGTCCTCAACGTGAAGCAGGTCGCGCTCAAGATGGAGGGCGAGGGCGCCAAGCGGCTCCAGCTTTCCGCCACCGGCCCGGGCGAGGTGACTGCCGGCCAGATCGCGGTGACCGGCGACATCGAGGTGATGAACCCCGATCTCGTCATCTGCCACCTCGACGACGGCGCGACGCTCAACATGGAGCTGACCGCCGAGACCGGCAAGGGCTATGTCCCCGCCGCCGCGAACCGTCCGGCCGACGCGCCGATCGGCCTCATCCCGGTCGACGCCCTGTTCAGCCCGGTCCGCCAGGTGAGCTACAAGGTCGAGAACACCCGCGTCGGGCAGGAGCTCGACTATGACAAGCTGACGCTGACCGTCGACACCGACGGCACGGTGAGCCCGGACGATGCGATCGCCTATTCGGCCCGCATCCTGCAGGACCAGCTCCAGCTCTTCGTCCACTTCGACGAGGGCATGGTCTCGGTTCCGACCATGGCCGGCATCGCCGCGCCGAGCGCCGAGCAGACCGAGGCCGACGCCAACCAGCTCAACCGCTACCTGCTCAAGAAGGTGGACGAGCTGGAATTGAGCGTGCGCAGCGCCAACTGCCTCAAGAACGACAACATCATCTACATCGGCGACCTCGTCCAGAAGACGGAAGCGGAAATGCTCCGGACCCCGAACTTCGGCCGGAAATCGCTCAACGAAATCAAGGAAGTCCTCGCTTCGATGGGCCTTCGTCTCGGGATGGATATTCCGGGCTGGCCCCCCGAGAACATCGAGGAAATGGCGAAGAAACTCGAGCAAGAGCTTCTGGGCTAACCGCTTCCGCGAATGTCACTGGAAGGCCGCCGCAGGGCGGCCTTTCTTTTTTGGGCCGGGGCCGGTTGATGTGGGACGGCTTCCCCCGGAAGCCGCCTTTTCCACATCAACGCTCCGCACGCCGAATTTCGGCCGCAAGAGCCTCAACGAGATCAAGGAGGTCCTCGCCTCCATGGGCCTGCGGCTCGGCATGGACATCCCCGGCTGGCCGCCGGAGAATATCGAAGAGATGGCGAAGAAGCTCGAGCAGGAACTGCTGGGCTGAAGCCCTCGGTCCGTCCGGGGACGGATCGAAGCAGGTCCCTGATCGGCTGATCAAGCCGGGAAGCCTCTACTTCTGAGGTTTCGAGATGACGAAAGGGCCGCCCGCAAGGGCGGCCCTTTTCATGTCCGCGTATGTCCGGTCAGGGAATGTAGCAGTGGAAATCGGCCATGGAGCCGAACCTGTCCGCCGCGACCGCCGCGTCGTCCGGCCGCCAGAAGGCGGCCTCTTCGCCCCCACCGCCCGTCAGCTGCTGGCCGAAGGCCATGTCGTAGAGGTCCTGCGCGGTCCACACCGTGTTGTCGGCGAAGCGGACTTCCTCGATGGCTTCCCCGACACCGTCCAAGATCGTTACACTGCCGGCCATGCCGTCGAAGGAGAGGACATAGTCGCTGCCATCCGCTGTCACGATCACGTCGGCCGGATCGATTCCGCTACCGAATGAAAGATAGTCCGTGCCGGTCTCGTCGTAGATCACATCATCGCCGTCACCCGGATCATATCGATAGGCATCGTTTCCCGCCTCGTCGTAGGTTTCATCGTCACCCAGGCCCAGTTCATAGTCGTCATCGCCGACGCCGCCCTCGATAGCATCGTTCCCGTCGAGCGCTCTCAGCGTGTCGTTGCCGGCCAGGCCGAAAAGATAGTCGTCGTTGCTTGTGCCGACCAGGAGGTCGGCGCCGGACGTGCCGGCATAGTCGGTCACGAGGTCGTCGGTGGTATGGCTCTGATTGTCGGTCACGAAATAGACGGTTTCCACCGAGGTCAGCCGGATCCGGCCCTCCAGTCCGCTCATGCCCTCGACGGAAATCGTTCCATCCATCTCGTGGGTGAAGACAAAGCTGTCACGTGCGCCGAACAGGCTCAGCCTGTCGGTCCCATTCCCGCCGTCGATCGAGTCCGTTCCGCCGGAAGAATGGAAACTGTCATCTCCATCGCCGCCGTCGATCTCGTCATCCCCGCGACTGCCGCGCAGATCGTCGGCGCCGGCCGTGCCCTGATTCTCCAAAGGGTCGCCCGCCACGCCGTCTCGATAGTCGTCCAGGGCCGTCTTGTATGCCGCGACCGATCCGGTCTGAAGCGCGACCTCGGGGCCGAGGCCATAATTGTCCAGAAAGTCGAGAACGCCGAGGGTGCCCTCGGAGAGTGCGATAGAGGGGAGAAGGATGTTGAAGCTGGGACGGCCATCCTCTTGGTAGAAAGGTCCCGACAAGGCTTCCGACGGATCGTTCTCATATTCGTTCGAACCCGTCACGTCTTCGAAAAGGATCGTGGCTCCTGTCGCGTTGACTCTGACGACCAAATCGCCTCGGAGCTGAACCGTGCCATAGGAGCCAGGTCCCGAAGGAGGGTCGTCGGCGATGATCTGCGCATCCCAGATCACCGTCACGTCGCCCTTGGCGAGGCTGGAGAGATCGAACTGGCCGGTGTGACGGTGCGTGACGCCATCCGCATCGCGCGCGATCACGGTGTCGTGCCCGTCATCGGCGCCGAACTGGACGGTGACGTCGAGATCGCCGTTTTCAGGCGGAAGGAGCATGATCACGTCATTGCCGGCGCCGCCCGCAACATGGGCATCCTGGAACGCCGTGACTTCGATATAGTCGTCGCCCGATCCGCCCTCGGCAATATCTCCATTGCCCGCCACCACAAGATAGTCGTTGCCCCCACCGCCATACAGCTCATCGCCGCCGCTCCAGCCGCCGACGATCCGGTCGTTGCCGGTGCCGCCGGTCAGAATGTCGGTGTCGCTGTCGTCGCCGCCGAACAGCATCGCGTCGCTGCCGTCGACGGTGATCACATCGGCGCCCGCCCCCCCGTTGATCCGCTTGAGCCCGTCATGGACGGCGAGGTCGGTGATCTCGTCGTCATAGGCGGAGCCGATGATCTGGGTCTTGGCGTTGAGGAGGTTGATCGTGCCGCCGCCGTTCGGAGTGCTGGCAGTACCGGTGCCGGCATTGTCGACGCTGACGACGATCCTGCCTGACAATTCTTCGGCATTCGCAATCACGTCGGTGCCGGGCCCCATGTCGATCGTCAGCGTGTAGCCGCCGGGGATCAGGCCCGACAGGTTGAGGTAGTCGGTGTGTCCGGTCGCGACGATCTTCTCGATCGAATGGAGCGTGTCGGTGCCGCCGGTGCCGTCAGCAACGGTCAGCGAGGGCGTGGCGCCGGTGCCGGCGAAGGTGATCGTGATGGCGGCGGCGGCGGCGGAATAGTCGACCGTGTCGGTGCCGTCGGCTGCGCCCTGATCGACGTTCTCGTCACCGCCCCAGATCGTGTCGTTGCCGGCGCCAGTGGTGAATTGATCGTTCCCTCCGCCGCCGATTAGGGTGTCATCGGCCCAGACGGAGTCGAACAAGCTGTCGCCATCGAGAATGAAGTCGTTGCCGTCCCTTCCGAGTAGAATGTCAGGCCGATACGATCCGGTAATGTAATCGCCTTGAGTGGTGCCGACGACCAAGTTCGTCGGCTCGACGCTGGTGATGTTGCCGCTCTGAGCGTCTTCCAGCAGCGAATTGATGTCGCGCCATTCATGATAGGTGAAATAAGTGCCGATTGCGGGGCCCGTCGGAATGACGTTGTTGCCCGTCGAGTCCAGATAGCCGACCTGTGACGAATGGGTGCCGATGACGTAGTCCCGCACACCGAAATTCAGCAGATAGACCCCTCCACTGTCGCCAATGTTCGCGGCAATGTCATATTCCAATCGCCCGTTCGCCACAGCGGTAACGCTACCCGATCCGGAGGTGCCAACATGTCCCGTCCGGTTTCCTTCCCGAGATACATAGGCCCCGTTTAGTGCCGCGCCCGGATTCTTGAGATCATTGTCGTCCAGGAAAACGACGAGGCCGTCAGCAGAGGACCCTATCTGTCCCCCACCTTGAATGATGACTGTGTCGTGGCGAGCGAGGCCTGCCTCTATGACCCCGTTTACCGGGATCGCTCCTCCCGCAGAAATCAATTGGTTGACTGAATCCAGATATTCCCCAGCATAACCTCGGTATGAAAGGCCGATCGTGTTCGATCCATCAATAATGTCCGGGCTGGATCGACTTCTGTCCCATTCGAACACGATATGACCAGCGGTCAGTACGAAGTTGTCACCGATGCGATAGCCGGTTCCACTGGTAGTACTGTCCGGAAGATGATCGTCGCGCGTTGGGCCCGATACTGTTGTTCGATGACCGGCCATGCTCTCCTACTCCGTGCAAAAGGTTCCCCAGACGGCGCTTCCTTCAGGATTTGGAATGCCGCCAACAATCGCGCGATCGTGCCCACCGGCAGGCGTGCGTCGTGGAGTGCCCCCCACGGGCCTTGAACACGGGACGGCGTCGACCCATTCAGAGCAGCTGAGCAAGTGGGGGTGCTCGTAGTGACGCGCGGCCAACCCGGAGCAGCTGGGGGTGCCGTTGCCGCCATGTTCAGAGCAAACTAGATCGCCCGTTAGAGCGTCCGACCACACCTGGCACCAAGGGTGACGCATTGCTGCAATCCGGCGTCCGTTAAAAGGACGGCCTCCAGCAAAGGTGTTGCAGAGTGTCGTCTCGCCCTCGTTGACCGCCTCCGCCTCTGAGCCGGGCCAGCGGCTTTCGCAAAAGCGCAAACTTGATTCGCGCGCACGGTCAAAATTGCCCCGAAAGGATGAACTTGCATGCGGCGCCGCTGCGCCGGCGCAAAAGGGCTCCGATGGTTCGACGGCCCGATCGGGGTCAGCCGTGCAATGGATGGCTCCATCAACTCCGGTCCGGGAGCACAGCTTCTGCCAATTGGTCCAGATCAGACAATGAGGGTGTGCCTCACCAAACGCTATCAAAGCGCGATCCGCTGCGGCTGGATCACGTGTCGACATATCAGGAATTTGAGCAACGCTGCCTTGCGGTGCGAGGGAAATGCACGCACCCGCCCCGAATAGGCAGCCAAAAATCCCCCAGTAGACGAATCGACGCATGGCGCTGCTCTCCTCGTTGTTCTGGAAGGCTGGCACTCGATTGTTGCGCTCACAAGGCTATTTCATGGTTTATTCTGTGTTGCCCAAGTAATGCGACGAACCGCTCTCGGCGCTGTGGGCCTCTCGCCTAGGGCGCGTCCCACGCCTTCAGCACCCGCACCCCGTCCGGCTCCGCCCCCGGCCAGAGCTGCACGAGGTAGCGATCCTCCCCCTCGAGCCCGTCCTCGCTCAGCGTGTCGAGGCCGGACAGGCACGCCCGGACGCCGATCGGCCCCGCCGTCACCTCGAGACGGGGCGCGTCGGGTTCGTAGTCGGTGAGGCCGGCCAGCACGAGCCGCCCCGAGGGGCAGTCGAAGCCGGCCTCGATCACATGCTGGAAGGCGTCGGGATCGGGGTCCGGGCGCGCGTCATGCCACTCGACGCGGACCGGCACCGTCATGTTGCGCGCGGTGTGGAGGATCACCGCATGCGGCCCGGCCATGAGCCGGCGGGCGATCGCCTCGTCCGTGTAATCGTCGGGGAGGCCGGGATGATCCGCGTCGCACAGGTAGATCTGGAAATAGTCGGCGAACAACTCGCCCTCGAAGAGTAGCCGAACCATATGTCCTCCGCATGCGCGCCTGTCGCAGCCTTCCGGCGGGCGTTCCCGCACCGCGGCTCAGCGCGCCACGATCCGCAGCGCAACGCGCACCCGGTCGCCGAGCCCGACGCCGGCACCCTTCTGCACCGCGACCTTGACCGGCAGCAGGTAGGTGTCGTCGCGCGGGAAGAGCGAGGTGGTGAAGCGGGTCTCGCCGATCCGGGCTTCGACCGGCACTACGCCCCAGCCGTAGCTGGCGAGGCGGGCGGCGTAGCGAACCTCGCCGACCAGCCCGGCGGGAACGGCCACGAACAGCCAGGGGGCAGGGCCGCGCCAGTGGATGATCTCGCCCTCGAATTCGATCGCCGCCAGCTCCTCGCCGTCCGCCGTCACAGGTCCGCTCCCGCCCATCGCCATCCCGCGTGCATAGCCGGGTCGGACGGCTCGCGTGAACCCGACCCTGCGCTCCGCGGCGTCAGTTCGAGTTGCGCTGTTCGTCGCCGCGGCGGATGCTGAGGTTGACGTCGATGTCGCCCACGCCGTTGTCGATCGTGTCGGCCACCCGGCCGGCCCGGTCGGCGGCGTTGCCGATGTCGGAGACCGCTTCCCCGGCGGCATTGCCGATATCCGCGACGACATTCTCCACGCCGGGCGCGTCGTAGCTGATCGTCGTCTGGCCGTTCTGGCGGTCGCTTTCGACGCTGCATCCGGCGGCGATCAGGAGCGGGAGCGCGATGAGCAGGCGCATGGGGCCTCCTTCCATGGTGTGCCGGTCAAACGCCCGTCGGCCGTTTCGGGTCCGCGGGACGGCCGAGCTGTTCAGCGTGGCGGGGCGAGACCGGGATATTCGAGCTGCATCGCGACGACATAGGTGGTGCGCGGGCCGTAGCGGTCGGTGATCGCGCCGAGCGTGTCGTCGAGAACCCGGGCAGGGGGGCGGGTTCCGGGATCGGGCAGGCGGGTTTCGGCCGGCCAGGCGGCGGCAACCTCGTCGGGGAGGACGCGAAGTCCGCTGCGGGTCGGGCGCGGCGCGGCGTCCGGCGCGAAGGTGAGGGCGCGTGAACGGTAGGTCCGTGACCAGGCGTCGGCGGCGAGCGCCAGCGACACCTCGTCCATGCCGGGGGTCAGGGCGATGCCGAGCCGCTCGTGGCGCCAGACGGCGGCGCGGTTGCCGATCACGCCGAGCGCGAAGGGGCGCGAGAAGCGGAAGGCAGCGCTGTCGTGGCGGGCGTCCCACCCGGCGAGCCCGAGTTCGCGCGCGGCGGCCTCGGCCCGGGGGCGGCCGGCGATCGCTTCGATCAGGGTCAGCATCATCGGCATCGAGGCGGTGATGCCGGTGGTGGTGGCGACGCCGCGATCGACGACGAAGCGGCGATCGGGGACATAGTGGATCGCCGGATGGGCATCGCGCATCCCCTTCAGATAATACCAGTGGGTGGTGGCCCGGCGGCCGTCGAGCAGGCCGGCGGCAGCGATCACGCGCGCGCCGGCGCAGACGCTGACGATGATCGCGCCGCGTTCGGCCTGGCGCCGGATCCACGCGAGTGCCGTCGGATCGTCATTGCGGCTCATCGCCGGAACGATGACATAGTCGGCGCCCTCCGGATGGCGGGCGTCGAACCGGGCCAGCGTTGCATCGGGCTGGACGCGGAGCGCCGGAAAGAGGGTGATCGGGCCGGGTCCGGTGGCGAGCGCCACCACGTCGGCGACATCTGCGCGCTTCAGGATGCCGTAGGGCATCAGATAGTCGGTCGTCTCCGTCGCGTCGTTGAGGCCGATGATGGCGACGAGCGGGCGCCGGCGTTTGGGCGGGCGGAGCGCGGCGAGAGTGGCGGCGGTCTCGTCGGCGGCGATCGGCGCGGGGGCGGCGATGGCCGGCGCCGGCGGAAGGGTGAGAAGCCAGCCGCCGAAGCCGATCGCGCCGATGGCGGCGAGACCGAGGGCGATCCGGAACACGAGGCGCCTGCGCATGGCGCGGGATCAACGATCTGCGGAAACACAGGTGTCAAGCGGCTTGCGGCTGTCCGGGCGCGCTGTGCTGCCGGACGCAGGTACCGTTGATCTTGACTTTCCGGGCCCGATCCGCTCTAGGGGCGGCACGAAGACGGGCTGCGGCCCGTTCTTTTGTTTCAGGGGTCTGGGCCATCCCCCTTCTCGATGGCCTGGCCGCGGCTACCTCATACGGGCCCCGGACGAACGAAGGAAGAAGACATGCGCCATCGCGTTGGCGGCCGCAAGCTCGGCCGCACCGGTTCCCACCGTATCGCCATGTTCCGCAACATGGCCGCTGCCCTCATCAAGCACGAGCAGATCACGACCACGCTCCCCAAGGCGAAGGAGCTGCGTCCCTATGTCGAGAAGCTGATCACGCTGGCCAAGAAGGGCGGCCTTTCCAACCGTCGCCTCGCCCATGCGCGCCTGCTCGACGACGCCCAGCTGGTGAAGCTGTTCGACGTTCTGGCCAAGCGCTATGCGGAGCGCAACGGCGGCTACACCCGCGTGCTGAAAGCCGGCATCCGCGCCTCCGATGCCGCACCGATGGCGATCATCGAGCTGGTCGACCGCGATCCCGACGCCAAGGGCCTGGATTCGGGCCCGGTGATGGGCGCCGACGAGGACGAACTGCAGGCGGCCTGAGCCGGTCGGATCAAAGTGGTACTTTGATCCGGAAGGAAGAATGAGGGGCCGCCTCGGGGCGGCCCTTTTTCTTTGGCGATTACGTGGTTTGCAAACCTCAGCGGTCGAGCCACCATGTTAGAGCGGTTTGAGCTGCCAGGATGGTCCCGGAAGCGGCGAGCGCCACGAGCAATCCTAATAGACCCAAGACCCAACGCCGCGCCTTGAAGTCCGCTGCCGCCTTGAAGACGCAGTATGCGAACGTGAGAAGGGCAAGGGCTATGAAAAAGGCTGGCGCCGGTATCAGTCCGGTTTCTCCACCGGCTTATGCTGCGTGTCCATGGCGGCCGTCTAGCACAGCCTCCCCGCGCGGGGACAGGGCGGCTGGTGCTGCACGATGACATGTGGACCCTAGACATCCGGTTCCCAGATCAGAAGGTCGCCGGGCTGGCAGTCGAGATACTCGCAGATCTTCTCCAGCGTCTCGAAGCGGATACCCTTGACCCGGCCGGACTTGAGCAGGCTGAGGTTGGTCTCGGTGATGCCGACATGGGCGGCGAGGTCCTTCGAGCGCGCCTTCCGCAGCGCCAGCATGACATCGAGGCGGACGGTGATCGCCATCGCGCGCCTCAGACGATCTGGCTGGCGTCGTCGGCGACGCGCTGGGCCTCGTCCAGCAGCTTCGCGACGAAGAACAGAAGCCCGGTCACGAACAGCATCAGCGCGTCGCCGCCGCTGAGTGCGAGAACCAGCCGTCGCCCGCCGAATGCGAGATCGAGCAGCGGCGCGAGCAGGATCGAGGCGAGCACCGCGAGGAAGAGGAAGAGGGCGAAGCCACGCAGCGGCGCGGCCGCGAACGAGGCGCCGGCTTCGATCTGGCCCAGCATCCGCACGAGCTGGAGCAAGGCGGCGGCGAGCAGGCCGCCGACCGCCAGCAGCGACAGTGCGGCCGGCCATGGCGCCAGGCCCTCGGTCTCGATGCGCAGTACGCCGAGATCGTCGGCGCGGCCGGCAGCCAGTGCCCCCGCCGCTGCGACGCTGCCTCCGACGACAAGGGCGATCCCGGCCTGCGTCACATAGCGCAGGCGGCGCGCTGCCGAGCGGATGCTATTTGTCATTTGACAACCTTTTCTTATCGTTATACGATAATTTATATTCGCATGACGAGGCTAGCGCGCCACACGCGCGCCGGCAAGCGTCTTTACGAGAGAAGGGAACGGGAATGGCACGCTGTACTCTGACGGGAATATTCTTTCTGGGCACGCTTGCGCTCGCCGGCGCGGCGCAGGCGCAGGATGCGGCCGCGCTGGACGATCTGTTCGAGGCGGCCGACCGCGGCGAGATCGCGGCGGTCGTCGCGGCGGCCCGGACCGCGCCCGATGCGGACGTGCGCGCGCTGCTCGCGGCGCGGCTGGCGGCGGCGCGGGACGATCTGGGCGGGGCGCGCTCCGACGCGGTGCGGCGGCTCGCTGCCGAGGGGGGCGAGCCGCCGCTGCGGCGGTCCGCGTTGTCGATACTGAGCACCAATGCCTTTGCCAGCGGCGACTATGCCGAGGCTGCGCGCGTCACGCTTCTGCTCGAGCCGCTGGTCGCCGCCACCGGCGACACCGAGGAACTTGCCGAGCTGCAGCGGTTGCGGGGCGTCGCCGCCCTGCTGGCCGGGCAACCGGCAACACGGATCGAGGGCGCGATCGCTGCGGGCAGCACGCCGGCGCGCTACGACCGGGTCGGCCTGCCGCGTATCGACATGGCGGTGAACGGCCAGGCGCAGGAAGCCGTGTTCGACACCGGCGCGGGGTTGTCGGTGCTGTCGGCGGAAACGGCGCGGCGGCTGGGCGTGACCATCCTCGATGCCGAAACCGAGGTGGGCAATGGCGTGCAGGGGACGGTGCCGGTGCGGGTCGGCATCGCCGACCGGCTCGACATCGCCGGCACGACGTTGCGCAACGTCGCCTTCCTGATCATCGACGATGCGCAGCTGAGCTTCCCGCAGGTGCCGGGCGGCTATGATATCAAGGCCATCCTCGGCCTGCCGGAGATGCGCACGCTGCGACGGCTGCGGATGGAGTCGGGCGGACGGCTGGCGGTACTGCCGGGCCCGGGCGCGGGGGGCGAGGCCAATATGACCATCGCCGGCAACACCATGTACGTGGACACCGAAATGGCTGGCCGGCCGGTGCCGCTGGTGCTCGATACCGGCGCCAACCGGACCGACCTTTCCGCCCTGTTCGCCGAGGTCAATCCGGAGGTAACCGCTGCGCTCACCACGGCAGAGGCGCGCCAGGCCAGCGCGGGCGGATCGCGCGCGCAGCAGGTCGCGGTCTGGCGCGACGTGCCGGTTGCGGTCGGCGGACGGACTCTCACTCTGCCCGAAATATCCATCGCGCTCCCGGGGCAGGGGCCGCGGCCGCGATCCAACGGCCAGCTTGGCTCCAGCCTGCTGCGGCGGTTCGACAGCTACACGCTCGATTTCGCGGCGATGCGGCTGGAACTGGGCGCGCCGCTGAACTGAGTTGTGCGGGGCAGGCGGGTGCGCAGGTGGCGTTCGCCGCCCGCCTGCTTGCGCTGCCCGGCCGGATCGTCGCGGCCGGTGGCTGCCGTTCGGCCGCCGGCGGGCAGGCCGGTCAGGCTGAGCAGGTAGCCGAGGATCGCGCTGCCGCCATAGCCGACGAGCGGGGTCGGATAATTGCCGAGCGCCGCGGCCGCGATCGCCGCGAGCCAGACCGCGCCGAACACCGCACAGGCGGCGCGATTCTGCGGATCGCCGACGAGGCCGGTGATCGCGGGCACCAGCATCAGCGCGGCGCCGCCGAGCACGGCAAGGCCGGCCAGCGGATGGACCTCGAACGACGACCAGAAGATCTGGTCGACGAACGGCATGGCCGGCGAAGGGTCGGCGCGCAGCAGCGTCACGATCAGTCCGGCAAGGGCGGCGGCGAGTGCGATCAGCACGTTCCGCTCCGGCCGCACGACCGCAAGGGCGGCGATGCCGGCGGCAAGGGCACCTGCCATCGCCCGATCCGGCTGAAGCGCAAGCGCCAGGGCAGTGGCGGCGACTGCCAGCGTCGAGAGCCCGTCGCGTCGGCGGGCGAATTCTAGCGTGAGGATGGGAAGCAGTATCAGGCTTGGCTGGATCAGGAGGCCGCCGACCGAGACCCAGCGCGCGACCCCGCCGGCCGACACGCCGAACAGGGCGGTGAGCAGCAATACCCCGCCGAGCGCGAGGCTGATCCCGCTCCGCGCAAGCGGTCCGGGCGATCGGGTCGCGGCAAGACCGGCCACCGACAACAGGCCGAGCGCCAGCGCGCCGCCGTTCATCGCGAGGTGGCGGGGCGACGCGCCGGCCGCCCACAAATAGGCGAGGCCGAGCCCGACGGCGCCGATCGCGCACAGGACCGCGAGGCGGCGAGGATCGAGACGACCGGGTACGGGCATGGGCGTGTTCTCCAATCCGGGTGACGGGTCGGGGTGAATGAAGGCTTCCCGGAGCGCGCCGGCGAGACAGCTGAGCGCGAACCGCAGGGCGGCGCGATCCTGATCGATGCCGTCCACCTCGGCCGCCATTGCATCGCCCCAGTCGGCGAGCCCCGACGGCAGCAACGCGGCCGCGAGCCGGACGGCCAGCCGGGCCCCCCAACGGATCATGCCGGTCTCTCCGACAGGCGGGGCGCGCCGCTGTCTCGATGCAGGGGCTGGTTCTCCCGGGCGAGCTGTCGCCCCGCGGCGGTCAGCCGGTAGGCGTGGCGTGGTGGCCGCCCCGGCTTGCGCGCGGCCTGCCATTCGGCCTCGAGATAGCCCTGCGCCTCTAACCGGATCAGCAGGGGATAGAGCGTCCCGGACTTGATCCCCGCGTGCTGGCACAGCTCGTAGCCATGGCACCAGCCGCTGCCCGCCTCCGCCATCAGGGCAAGGACATTGCGGGCAGGGCCGGACAGGGAGCGGTTTCGCATCGTCGGCATAAATCTACCTAGGTAGATTTATAGTCAACGGAAAAGTGCATCGATCGGTGCGGACCCTGGAAACGGGTCAGATCAGGAGCGGAAACGCATTGCCGAAATTGTGGAGCATGACGGGGAGCAGCAGGCTGCCGGTCCGCAGGCGCAGCCAGACGGCGAGGAAGGACGGGATGGCGGTCAATACCATGGTCATTCCGTCGAAGCTGAACTGGCCGTCCGAGAAGCCGAAGGCGTGCGCCAGGCCGAACAGCGCGCAGGAGAGCACCGCGCCCCAGCCCCAGTCGACACCCAGGAAGCGGACCCGGCCGGCAAAGGCGCGGTCGAGCGCGAGCAGCAGGATGCCGCGGTAGAACGGCTCCTCCTCAAGGCCGGGCATGGTGAGCTGGAACGCGATCGTGTCGCCCGACGCGCCCTCGCCCGGAAAGGCATAGCCGATGCCGGCGAAGAACAGGCAATAGGCGAGCGCGACGGGCAGGCAGCGCACGAGGCTGCCCGGCGCCTGCGCGAGCGTGAGGCCGGATGCCCGCCAGCCGAAGGCCGGGAGCGTCGCGATCGCCAGTGTGGCGGCAAGGGCGAGGAGCTTGCCCTGCCAGTTCCAGTCGCTGGCAGGGAGGAGGTCCGGGAGCAGGCCGTAGCCCCGCGTCAGCAGGGCATCGTTGAAGGCGACGAGCGCTGCCGCAACGAGCAGCCAGCGCAAGGAGAAGCTGTGCCGCTGCAGGAGGCCGAGCGCGGCGCCGGCCAGCAGAAGAAGCGCGAGCGTCCCGCCAAGTCCGATCAATCCGTTCACATGGCGCCTTTCAACATTGCCGATCTCCGTAGCGCGATAGGGCGGGCGGGCGGAACGGGCTTCTCAGAAGGCGGCCGGGCGTTCCTCAAAACCCGATTTCGCCGCACGATAGGCGCTCGGCGTGCAGCCTTCCTGATCGCGGAAGACCCGGTTGAAGCTGGCGAGCGAGGCGAAGCCGCTGTCGTGCGCGATCGCGATCAGCTTGTCGCCTGCATGCGCCGGGTCGGCGAGTCGCCGGCGCGCCTCGGTCATCCGGCAGGCGTTCAGGAAGGACCGGAAATGGTCGTGGCCGAGCTGGTGGTTGATCAGCTGCCGGACGGTACGTTCGGACGCGCCCATCCTGCGCACGAAGGTTGCGAAATCGAGCTCGGGATCGAGATGGACCTGCTCCCGCTCGATGAGCGCATTGAGGCGCGCGACCAGCCTGTCGTCGGGATCGGGCGCTGCCGGCATCGCGGCCGGCGGACCGGCGAAGGTCAACCGGGCGACGTCGGCGCGGAGCAGGCGTCCGGCCAGCCAGAGCGTGAAGCCGAGGATCGCCATATTCTGCGCCATCGCGAAGCCGCGCGGTCGCCAGTCGAAGCCGAACAGCAGATCGACCAGGAGATCGAGCAGGAGCTGCCCGCCGAGCAGCAGGATGACGAGCCCGCGCGCGGCACGCCGCGTTTCGACCAGATCGCCGGCGCGGTCGCGCAGCAGCCGCCAGACGAGATGGGCGATCATGGCCAGGCCGATCAGGACGAGCAGGCGGGACAGGCCGAGGCCGGCCAGCACCGGTCCGAACAGGCCACGGTCGGCGCTGGCGATGGCGATCCAGACGAGGCCGGTGGCGCGCACGGCGCCGCGCAGGCGGAAATCGCGATCGAAGCAGGCGAGGCAGAACCACCAGATGAACGCGGCGGCGTAGCCGCTGAGAAGATGCGCAATGTCTCCCGCGGCGCCCGACAGGCGCAGCGCGGGATCGGGTGTATTGCCGGCGATGAAGCCGGCAAGGCAGACCGCCAGCGGGGCGAAGAGCAGGCCCGGAGTCCGCCACCGGCCGTCGCGGACCAGCAGGGCGGCGAGGCACAGCAGTGCCGTCGCCCCGGCCGTACGCAGCAGGATGTCGAGCTCCGAGACCTCCATCTCCGCGCTCTATCGGCCGATCATGTTCGCGCGGCAATGAGTGCCTTGCGCAGGACGACAAAGGCGAGATCGGGACGCAGCGGCGTGCCGAGATGGTCGGCGCCGTACGGGAAGGGATCGACCTCGCCGGTCAGGGCGTATCCGCGGCGCTCGTACCAGGCGACGAGCGTGTCGCGCCGGTTCAGCACCTTGATCCGGATCGTATCCCCGCCGCGCAGCACGGCCCAATGCTCGGCCGCGGCGAGCAGCTTGCGGCCCAGCCGGCCATTCTGCACCCCGGGATCGATGGTGAGCGAGCCCAGATACCAGACGCCCTCGCCTTCCGGCTGCATCCAGACGCAGCCGCGCAGGCCCGCCTTCTCCGACGGCCAGACCAGCAGCCGGGCATCGGGGTTCCCGGCGAGGTCGCGGCGCAGCCAGGCGTCGGTCGTGCGGTCGCCGGCGATCAGGCCGTCCTCCGTGGTCCAGCCGGCGTCCGCGCCCTGCCCGCGATAGCCGCGGTTCATCAGCGCGACGACCGCCGGCACGTCCGCGTCGGTCGCGATCCGGAGCCAGGGAGCGTGGTCGAGGGCGCGTACGCTGAGCGGCCGCTCGACAAGGCGGCGTTCGATCGTTGCGAGTTCCGCGAGGAACGTCCCTGAAACGCCCTCCACCACCTCGCGTACCGCATTGCCGACGACCGGCCAGATCACTTCCTGCGAATAATCGACGACATGGGCGCCGGCCGGCGACAGGCGGACCAGCCGCTCGCGACGATCGGCGACGCCCGGCGTGATCTCGACCATGCCCGCCTCGCGCAGGCGCTTGACGCTGTTGGTGACCACCGGCTGGCTGATCGCCAGCGCCTCGGCGATCTGCCCGATCGTGCGCGCCCCCTCGCGCGCCAGCACCGCGAGCACGGGATATTGCCCGGGCTGGGTCGCGACGCCGAGGCGGTGGCCGAGGCCGGCGACGTCGGCCTGCATCTGCTCGGCCAGCCGCTTCAGCCGCGAGCCGAGGAAGTGATAGGCATATTCGGTGAGGATGTCCGTCGCGGCGGCGGGAGTCGGCCTTTCCATACCTGGATATATACTCGGATATGGATTTGCCCCGCAAGCTTGTCGTCAGGTCGCGGCTTCGGCCGGGTTCGCCCCGCCGCCGGCATAAGCGGCGCTGAGCTGGCGATAGTAGCGCGAGTTGAAGGCGATGATCGTCGCAATCAGGCCGATCACCCCGGCGAGGGTGAAGACGAGCGCGATGCCGCGCTCCGGGCCGCGGCCATACCAGTCGCCGATCGCGTCCGCGCCGATGCCTGTCGTCATGAACGGGATGAAGGCGAACTGGGCGAGCGGCGCGATCAGGAAGGCGGTGAGCGGCGAGGCGGCCTGCTCGACCGACTGGGCGAAGCCGAAGACGCGGCCCTGGCGTTCGAACGGCACGACCTTCTGCAGCGTCGTGTGCTCCGCCGCCTCGGCATAGGGGCCGAGGAACAGCCAGATGAACACGCCGGCGGTCAGCAGGATGATCGACGACTGGACGGTGAAGACCATCGCCACCGCCCAGACAGCGAGGTTGACGAGCAGCAGCGTCCGCAGCGGATTGGCGCCGAGGCCGGTCCTTGCGATGACGAGGCCGCTCAGGATGAAGGCGCAGGAGACGAACGCCCAGAGCAGGCCCCACGCCTCGACCGCCATCAGCGAAAGGCCGTAGGCGTCCATCAGCGCCATGAACACGCCGCCGAGGAAATTGTTGAAGGTGGCGAACAGGATGAGGGCGAACAGGCCCGGCACGGCGCCGATCACGCGCATGGTGCCGGCGATGTCGACGCGCTTGGGCGCTTCGTGCGTCGCCGCGGGGCGCGGCTCGTCGACATGGACGAAGAGCAGATGGAGGGCGGCCAGTGCCGACAGGACGAGGGCGAAGCCGAGCGTCGCGACCATGCCGCCCCAGGCGACGAGGAAGCCGCTGATCGCCGAGGTGGCGAGGAAGCCGATCCCGCTCACCATGCCGACCAGGCCGTTCGCCCTGTCGCGCCGGTCCTCGGGGACGAGCAGGGTGACGAGGGTCGGCAGGGCGATGGTGCGCAGGTTGCCGGCGATCACGCCGAACATGACGACGAGGATGAACAGCCAGAGCGGCACGCCCGCAACCTCGGTCAGGCGGCCCTCCGGCACCAGCCAGATGCCCGCCAGCGCTGCGGCATAGAGGGTGAGCGAGGTGAGGCTCGATCCCATCATCACCGCCGTCTTGCGATGATGGTCGACCAGGCTTCCGAACCAGATGCCGAGGGCGGCGATGAGCACTAGGTAGATGCCGGCGATCATGCCGGTCGCGAACACCGAACGCGTTTCCAGGAACACCCAGAAGGTGATCGCGAACCACACGGTGAAGTTGGTGATGTTGGCGACGAGATTGTTGACGAGCAGGTGATGGAACGGGGTCATCGCAAGGGGCCTCGACGCGCTGCCATGATGCCGCCTTGAGGCAGGTGGCGCGGCGAAAGGCAAGGTCTCTTGCTGCCGGCCGCCTCGCCTCCGCGGCGACACTGCGTCATAAGCACGGGCCATGTGTGTCCTCGCCTTCGCCTGGCGCGCGCATCCGCGCTGGCCGCTGATCATGTTCGGCAACCGCGACGAACTGCACGCGCGGCCCACGGCGCCCCTCTCGCGATGGACCGATACGCCGATCATTGCGGGGCGGGACTTGCTGTCCGGCGGAACATGGCTCGGCGTGGCGGAGGCGGGGCGGTTCGCGGTCGTGACCAATTTGCGCGGCTTCGGCGCGCCGGCGCCCGACCGCGCCTCGCGCGGCGCGCTGGTCACCGGCATGCTGGCCGGCGACGGCGCGGCGGCGGACCCGGCGCAGGCGGAGCTCGGCGGCTACAATCCGTTCAACCTGATCGTCGCCGATCCCGTCGAAGCCTGGTTCCTGACCGACCGTCCGGCCCCGGCGCGCACCCGCCTCGCGCCCGGCATCTACGGCCTCTCCAACGGCCGGCTCGACGAACCCTGGCCCAAGACGCTGCGGCTGAAGGCGGTGCTGCTCGACTGGCTGATGGGAGAGGCGGACGGGCCGGAACGCCTGCTCGACGCCCTCACCGAACGCGCGCTCCCCGACGAAGGCGCCCGCGCCGCGCCGCCCTCGGACGTGCCGCAGGAACCGGCGGTGTCGCCGATCTTCATCCTGAACCCGGTCTACGGGACAAGGTGCAGCACCGTGGTCGCGATCGACGCCGACGGCCACGGCCGGATCGCCGAGCGGCGCTATGCGGCGGACGGGGCTGTGACGGGGGAGGCGGCGCTGGAGTTTGCGTGGCCGGTCTTCGGGAACCAATGTCTGTAATGAGAATATTGACCTTGGCTCACTCGCGGGCCCCGAAGGGATAGGGGCGCGCACCCGGAGACAATGTTATTCGCTGCGGTGTCCGGTCATATTGCGCACCTTGTGACGCTACGACCACGCTGACGAAGTCACCCTGCGCGTTTCTGTAGACAGTAAAGCACCAGCTATTCCCGGAGAGTGTGTGGCAAACTGCATCACGGGTGACCGAATATGTTCCGATTCTCGGGACTCCGCGATGCCCGCCGTTCCAATATGTTCGGCTGTCTCGGTCATAGTTCCAGAAGTTGTCTCCGGACACGATGATTTCGGGCGTGTTCATCGTCGCGCCGACAATCGCTTCGCGGAGCGCCCTCCCTGTGAGCCGCCGATATTCAACCCCGGAGAACTGAATGCGACTGGCATTGGTGTCAGGTGAAGCTGGTCCGGTCGGCGCGTGAGCGCAGCTGATCGCCACGAACGGTAGGGCAAGAAGGAAGCCTGTTCGCATTCACGCGAGCCTATGAGGATCGAGTAACCAACTCGTGAAAGTCCAGGATAGGGTCGGGAGCTGTCCCCTGATTGTTGGATACAAATAGGAATTCGTCTGACACCATCGCCGCGACTCGGGGTTTGAAGCCCGGCTCGCCGGCTCTTTGACAGGTTCCCTTCGCCGCCCTTCGTGGCCCGAAAAGCCGGGGCACCAGCGTCCCCATGGTCACTGCGAACATTGGGAACATTCGCGCCCCGTCGGCCGCATCGAGTCACGCTTCGCGCCCGGCAACTTCGTCAACTTCACGCTCCACCCACGTCGCCAGCGCCCTCTGCTCGGCGGCGGTGAGCTTCAGGCCGAGCTTGGTGCGGCGCCAGAGGATGTCCTCGGCGGTGCGCGCCCATTCGTGGGTCATCAGGTAGCGCACTTCGGCCTCGTACAGGTCGGCGCCGAAATGGCGGCCCATCTGCTTCAGGCTCTCGACGCCGTCGAGCAGGCGGTCGAGGCGGGTGCCGTAGGCGCGGGCGAGGCGGTCGAGCATCGGCGCGGGCATCCATTCGCGAAGCTCGTCGAGCCAGGCGTTGAACCCGGGCATGATGTGGCCGCCGGGGAGCGACGAGGTGGCGGTGAACTTGAGGCCGCCGACGCCCAGCCTGTCGAGCGCCTCGGTGGCGAGGTGGCGGGCGGTGGTGAGCTTGCCGCCGAAGACGGAGAGCAGCTTCGCGCCGGGCGCGGAGTCCAGCTCCAGCCGGTACTCGCGCGTCACCTGGCTCGCCTCCGCGGCGCCGTCGTCATAGAGGGAACGGATGCCGGCATAGCTCCAGACCACGTCCGCCGGGGTGGTTTCCCGGGAGAAATAGCCGTTGGCGGCGACGCAGAGATAGGCGACCTCCTCCGCTGTGATCGCGGCGTCCTCCGGCGCGGCGACGGGCGTGTCGGTGGTGCCGATCAGGCTGAGCTCGCCATAGGGAAGGGCGAAGACGACGCGGCCGTCGGGCTGCTGGAGGACATAGGCATGGTCGCCCGCGTAGAGGCGTGGCACGGCGATGTGGCTGCCCTTGACGAGACGGACCCTCGCCTCCGCCTCGCCGCCCAGCCGCTGGTTCAGCACCTCGGCGACCCACGGGCCGGCGGCGTTGACGATCGTCCCGGCGCGGACCTGGCGGCCGCCGGCCAGGTCGCAGGTCCAGCCGTCGCCCTCCCGGCGGGCACCAAGGAACGCGGTGCGGGTCGCGATCTCGGCGCCGCGCTCCTGCGCGTCGAGCGCATTGAGCACGACGAGGCGGGCGTCGTCGACGCTGGCGTCCCAGTAGGACATCAGGCGAAAGCCGGGCTTGAGCGGCCGGCTGGCGGGATCGTCGCGGCGCAGGCTGCGCGAGCGGGGCAGGCTCTTGCGGCCGGCGAGGAGATCGTAGAGCAGCAGCCCGGCGCGGACCATCCACCAGGGGCGCCCGATCTTCGGCTGCGCCAGCACGAAGCGCAGCGGCCGGACGAGGTGCGGCGCGGTACGCAGCATGATCTCGCGCTCGTGCAGCGATTCGCGCACCAGCCTGAAATCATATTGGGCGAGGTAGCGGAGGCCGCCGTGGATCAGCTTGGACGAGGCCGAGCTGGTGTGGCTGGCAAGATCGTCCTTCTCGACCAGCAGCACGGAAAGTCCGCGCCCGGCCGCATCGCGCGCGATCGCCGCCCCGTTGATGCCGCCGCCGACGATGAGGAGATCGAAGGAGTCCATCAAGGAGGCATAGGTCATTTCGGGTCAGGCGGGAATTGGCGAGCGGGGCGCGCACGGCTCATCGTGAACAGTCGGCCAGGTCTCGTCCCATCGGCGAGGAAGGGGTTGGATTGTCGGTAGACCTCCGCCTCGCCGAACGACATTGTCACCAAACCGGAGGAACCACGAATGATGCTCGCGCTCGCGCTCCTGACCATGGCCCTCCCGAACGAGCCCGTCGATGCGGGATGGCTGCGCCTGCTCCCCGACCGGGAGGACATCAACAATTTCGAATATCACCCCGGCTCCGTCCAGCGCGACGGGGGGCTGGTCCGGATCTGGGCGCGCAACGACATTCTGTCATACAATTCCGGCACCGGGCAGTTCGTCCTGGACGGCCGCAATGTCTGGCTGTCCGAGGTCGATTGCGGTCGCAACATGATCAGACAGGTGAGTGGAATTCGTCGTGCCCCGGGAGGCGAACCCATGCACCAACAGGCCCCTCCCGAACCCCAGCCCGAGCCCCAGCCGATCGCGGACGGGTCCATCGGACACTATCTGAGGCAGGCAGCCTGCCCGGCGACCCGCTGAGCGCGTGTCCGCTCTCTATCCTTGCCTGAGATCTGCTGTGGCGCCCTTTGCCCGGCAGTCTCGCGCGCGCTCCTTACTCCTCGTCCTCGGCGTCCATCATGTCCATGAAGTCGCGGGCGGCCTCGCGGTCCTCCTCGTCTTCGAAGGCGATGTCGAGGTCGGGCGCGGCGCCGAGCATGTGGAGCAGGGTCCAGAGCGCGAAGCGGCGGCTGCGGTCCTGCTCGAGGCCGAATTCGACCCGCATCCGCTCGACGCCGGCGGAGATGGCCTCGGGCGGGAGGGTGTCGAGGTCGGTGGTGCCGAAATGGCGGCGGAGCTGATCGTCGAAGTCCATGTGCATGCGATACCGTCATTCCGGCGAAATTGAGAGGTGCAAATGTCCCCCGGACATTCGCAGCCCTGTCCGGGGGACAGGGCGACCTCGGCAATGGAATCTCATTTTCACTTTTTCCTTTCGTCGCGCCTTCGCGTCTTCGCGTGAACCAATGCAGCTTTTCTCACGCGAAGGCGCGAAGAGGAAGAAAAGGGAGAGTCCAGCTTTCGCTGGAATGACGGTAGGAAGGGTCGGGAGGCGCGATGTCCGGAGAGCAGATCCTCGTCATCGACGAAGGCACGACGAGCACGCGGGCGATGCTGTTCGCGCCCGACGGGGCGAGTCCGGGAAGCGCGGGGCGGGAACTGGCACAGCATTATCCGCGCGACGGCTGGGTCGAACATGATCCCGAGGAGATCTGGCGCGCGACACTGGCCTGCGCGGAAGAGATGGTCGCGAAGGCCGGCGGCGCGGAACGGATCGCGTGCATCGGGATCACCAACCAGCGCGAGACGATCGTCTTCTGGCACCGCAGCACTGGTGCGGCGCTGGGCCGCGCGATCGTCTGGCAGGACCGGCGGACCGCGGACGACTGCGCGGGGCTGAAGGCGGCCGGGCACGAGGCGGCGGTGCAGGCGAAGACCGGGCTGCTGCTCGATCCCTATTTCAGCGCGTCGAAGATCGCCTGGGCGCTGGCGCATTGGCCGCAGCTGCGCGCCGCCGGCGACGATCTGTGCATCGGCACGATCGAGAGCTGGCTGGTGTTCCGGCTGACCGGCGGGCTGCATGTCACCGACGCGACCAATGCGTCGCGCACCTTGCTCATGGATATCCATTCGGGCCGCTGGGACGAAGGCCTCGCCGACCTGTTCGGCGTGCCGCGCTTTGCGCTGCCGGAGATCGTCGATTGCGCGGGCGCGATCGGAACGACCGGCCTGTTCGGCGCGCCGATCCCGATCACCGGCATGGCCGGCGACCAGCAGGCCGCGACGATCGGCCAGGCCTGCCTCGCGCCCGGCGACACCAAGGCGACCTACGGCACCGGGGCGTTCGTGCTGACCAACACCGGCGCGGAGGCGCGGCCGTCGCGGCACCGGCTGCTGAGCACGGTGGCGTGGCAGCTAGGCGGCGCGCGGACCTATGCGCTGGAGGGGTCGGTGTTCGTTGCCGGCAGCCTGGTCAAATGGCTGCGCGACGCGCTGGGGCTGGTCGCCAGCTCGGCCGAGACGGAAGAGATCGCCCGATCGGTCGCCGGCAATGGCGGCGTCTATCTGGTGCCGGCCCATGTCGGCCTCGGCGCGCCTTACTGGGCGCCGGACGCACGCGGGGCGCTGACGGGGCTGAGCTTCGGTGCCGGGCGCGCCGAGGTCGTGCGCGCGGCACTGGAAGCGATGGCGCACCAGACGCATGACCTGATGACCGCCTTCGCCGCCGACGGCGCAGGCTGGTCGCGTCTCCGCATCGACGGCGGGATGGCGGCGAATGGGTGGGTCGCTCAGGATCTGGCCGACATGCTCGATGTCGAAGTGGAACGGCCGGCCTTCGTCGAGACGACGGCGCTCGGCGCGGCGATGCTGGCGGGGGTCGGATCGGGGCTGTTCGCCTCGCTGGAGGCGGCCGCGGCGATGCGCGGTCCGGTCGAGCGGTTCCGGCCGGCCATGGCGGCGGACGCGCGTGCGGTGCGGTTGGCGGGGTGGAGAAAGGCGGTGGCTGCGGTGCTCGGCGCGGCTAGCGGATGATCATCTCTTCGCCCGTCATGTGGACGCTGCGGGTGCGGGAGAGGAAGGATTGGCCGAGCAGCGAGATGTCGAGCCCTTCGAGAACCGCGCCGCGCAGGTTGGTGACCTCGCGACCGCCCAGTTCGATGCTGTCGATCCGGATCGATTGGCCGCGGACCGGGCCGGAGGCGCCCGAGCCGACCACCTCGAAATCGGCCGGGGAGAATTTCTCGCCGACCCGTTCGGCGTCCTCGACGGTGAGCGCGATATTGGTCGCGCCGGTATCGATCAGGAAGCGGACGAGCTGACCGTTGACCATCGCATGCGTATAGAAATGGCCGTCGCGGCTGCGCGGGATGCGCAGCTCGCGCGTGCCGTCCGCCCGGGTCACGACCTTGGGCTCGGCAGGCGGCTCGGTGCGGCCGCCAGCCACGCCGATGCCGATGACGGTAGCGACGAGGATCAGGTAGAAGGGCGGCTTGCTCATCCGGCGAGCGATAGCCGGGCGTCGGTTAAGGCGAGGTAATTCTCGCCTCGGGAACGTGCCTGGTCAGCCGACCTTCGCGCCGATCGGCGGGGCGGGCGGCGATGTTCCTTCGGGGGACACCCAGCTGTCGTCGATCATCTTGATGATGCCGGAAAAATCCTTCCCGGCGCCGCCAAGCGCCTCGGCGAAGCGGGTGTAGAGCTCCTCGGCGCGCGCGCCCATCGGGGTGTAGGCGTCGGCGCCCTGCGCGGCCTCCATGGCGAGGCGCAGGTCCTTCAGCATCAGGGCGGCCGCGAAGCCGCCTTCATAATCGCGGTCGGCCGGAGTCTCCGGGCCGACGCCGGGGACGGGGCAGTAACTCGTCATCGACCAGCTCTGGCCCGACGCCTTGGACGAGATGTCGAAGAAGGTCTGCAGGTCGAGGCCCAGCTTCTGCGCCATGGCGAAGGCCTCGCAGGTCGCGATCATCGTCGCGCCGAGCAACATGTTGTTGCAGATCTTGGCGGCCTGGCCGGCGCCGGCACTGCCGGCGTGGATCACCGCCTTGCCCATGATCTCGAGCAGGGGCTGGGCGCGCTTGAACGCTTCCTCCGTGCCACCAACCATGAAGGTGAGCGTCCCGCCCTCGGCCGCGGCGATGCCGCCGGAAACGGGCGCATCGACCATCAGATAGGACGCGGCGCGGGCCTTCTCGATCTCCTCGCGGGCGGTGGCGACGTCGATCGTCGAGCAGTCGATCAGGATCGCGCTGGCCGGCGCCCTGCCGATCACGCTGGTCTCGTAAACCTCGCGGACATGCTTGCCGGCCGGCAGCATGGTGATCACTGCCTCGGCCTCGGCGACCGCATCCCCGGCGGTAGCAGCCCGCTTGGCGCCGCGCTCCTCGGCGCGGGCGAGGGCGGCCTCGGAAAGATCGAAAGCACGCACATCATGCCCCGCCTTGGCGAGGTTCGCGGCCATGCCGCCGCCCATGTTGCCGAGCCCGATGAACGCAATCCTCATGACGTCTTTCCTTGCTTGCCGAGTGCGGCCTCGCAGAGCCGCGCGATGACCCTGGCCCCGTCGCGCGCATCGGCGTCGGTGGCGGGGGAGAATTCGGTGATGGTGAGGCCGACGAGATCGGCATGCTGCGCGATGCGCCCGACCAGGGCGACCGCGTCGTCCACGCCAAGCTTGCCGTCCGTGTAGGCGAGATGCGGGAATTCGGCCGGATCGAGCACGTCCAGATCGAAATGCACGTGGACCGGGCCGGCGGGCAACGCTTCCGGATCGAGCGTGCCGAGATCGAACTCGCGCTGCAGCGCCCGGTCGCCGTCGTCACCAACCTGGATGCCGAAATAGCGGAAGCGCGCGGGATCGATCGGCGCGCCAAGCAACGGGCGCATCGGCTCCGGCGCGCGTCCGAGGATCGCGGCGACCGGCATGCCGTGAAAGCTGCCGCTCGGCGACGTCTCGGGCGTGTTGCCGTCGATATGGGCGTCGATCCAGACGATGGAGAGATCGGGGTGGATGCGGTTCAGATGATCGATCACCGCGACATCGACGGCGCAGTCGCCGCCGGCGGTCAGCACCCGCTGCGCGCCGGAGCGGGCGAGAATGTCCTGCGCACTCCGGAACTGCTCGAACAGCGCGCCCCAGCGGCGGACGCCATGGGCGCCTTCGCTGTTGTCACTCAACGGCACATCGGTCCGGGGGGCGTAGCGGCCGCAGACCTGCGCCGCCGCTGTGGCGCCGCGCGGCAGATTCTCATGCCGTCCCGAGCCCTGCCACTGGGGAAAGGCGAGCGCGAGATCGAAATCCGGCTGCACCTATCGGCCGCTCCAGTTCGCCGGACGCTTCTCGACGAACGCCGCCATGCCTTCCTTCTGATCCTCGGTGCCGAACAGGCCGTGGAACAGGCGGCGCTCGAAGAGGATGCCCTGCGCCAGATTGTTCTCATAGGCCGCATTGACCATCTCCTTGTTGGCGATAGCGGCGAGCGGGCCCATGCCGGCGATCGTCTCGGCGGTCTTCAGCGCCTCGGCAATGAGGTCGGCGGCGGGGACGACGCGGGCAACAAGGCCGGAGCGTTCGGCCTCCTCGGCGCCCATCATCCGGCCGGTGAGGCACATCTCCATCGCCTTGGCCTTGCCGATCGCGTGGGTCAGACGCTGCGAGCCGCCCATGCCGGGGGTGACGCCGAGCTTGATCTCGGGCTGGCCGAACTTCGCGTTGTCGCCGGCGATGATGAAATCTGCCATCATCGCGACCTCGCAGCCGCCGCCGAGCGCGAAGCCGGAGACCGCGGCGATCCACGGCTTGCGGGTCGCGGTCACCTTCTCCCAGCCGGCGAAGAAGTTCGATCCGTACATGGCTGCGAAGCCTTGGTCCTGCATCTCCTTGATGTCGGCGCCGGCGGCGAAGGCCTTTTCCGAACCGGTGAGGACGAGGCAACGCTGGCTCTCGTCCGCGTCATAGGCGGCGAACGCGGCGATGAGCTCGGCGAGCACGGTGGAGTTGAGCGCGTTGAGCGCCTGTGGGCGGTTCAAGGTGACGAGCGTGACGGCGCCGCGCTGTTCGACCAGGATCGTTTCGTAGGCCATTGTCGTCTCCATGTTCCTGCGAAGGCAGGAACCCAGCCCCGCCTCCGTCCTGGGCTCCTGCCTTTGCAGGAGCACGCTGAGTTATCTCATCCGGACGTAGCTGCCGGGTGCCGGTTCGATTTCCGTCTTCGGCTTGCGGGCGTTCACCTTCGCGGCGCCGTCGCGGGTCAGCCAGGCCTGCCATTCGGGCCACCAGGAGCCTTCGTGGCGGGTGGCACTCTCCAGCCAGGCTTCGGCGCTCGCTGGCATCTCTGGATTGGTCCAGTAGCCGTGCTTATTGGCGCTCGGCGGGTTGATGACGCCGGCATTGTGGCCCGAGCCGCCGAGCAGGAAGCGCGTCTCGCCGCCGAGCAATTTCGCGCCGTCATAGGTCGCCTGCCAGGCGGAAACATGGTCGTCCTTGAGCGAGATCACCATCGCGCACGTGTCGAACACCAGCGCGCCGGGTTTGGTCAGTTCGTTGCCGACCAAGATGCGCTTCGCCCAGTCGAGCAGGAAGGCCTTGGGGATGTGAGCGCCGTCGGCGAACCAATGGAGGATGTCGGAGGGCGGCGCCTCCTTGTCGAGCAGATAGTGGCTGACCACCGACGACCAGATGAGGTCGTTGGCGCGGACCACCGAGAACAGCGCCTGCAGCTCGTGCGCGGCCATCACGCCCTTGGCCTCAAGATGACGCTCCATCGCCTCCAGCTGGGCCGGTTCGCGGAAGGTCGCCCACTGGCCCATGTTCGAGAAGTCGAACATCGATCCGATCGTGGTCAGCGACGCGATGCGGCCGGGCGTGGCGCGCTTCGCGGCCATCGCCGCCAGCGTGCCGCCCATGCAGAAGCCGAATAGGTCGACTTCGGTCTCGCCGGTCGCCGCCTCGATCGCGTCCAACGCGGCGATCGGGCCTTCGTCGAGATAGGCATCGAGCCCCTTGTCGGCGAGTTCGGGGCCGGGATTGACCCAGGAGATGACGAACAGGGTGTGGCCCTGCTCCACCAGCCAGCGAATCAGCGAGGATTTCGGCTGAAGGTCGAGCAGGTAATATTTGTTCACCAGCGGCGGGACGTAGAGAAGCGGCCGCTTCACCACCTCGTCCGTCACCGGGGCGTACTGGATGAGCTGCATCAGATCGTTCTGGAAGACGACGCTGCCGGGGGTGGCGGCGATGTCCCTGCCGAGCTCGAACCCGGCGGAAGCGCGGCGGACCGGCAGCTTCGCCTCGGTCGCGGCGTCGGCGAGCAGGTTGGCGAGGCCGGACAAAAGGCTGATCGAGCCGGTGTCGATCGCGCGGCGGATTGCCTCGGGATTGGTGAAGGCGAAATTGGCGGGCGACAGCGCGGCAAGATAGGCCTGCGTGTAGAATTCGGCGCGGGTGCGCGTGGCCTCGTCGACGCCCTCGGCCTTGGCCACCAGATCGGCGGCCTGCCTGCTCGCGAGGAGATAGGCCTGCTTCAGATAATCGAAGACCGGCTCCTCGCTCCACGCCGGGTCCATGAAGCGGCGGTCGCCGCGTTCCGGCGCGATGACCGGCTCGACCGCTTGCCCGGTGGCGCGGCGGGCGGCGGCGGTCCAGAACTCCATCCATTCCGCGGCGGCCGACTGGCTCGCTTGCAGGAGCGCGGCCGGATTCTGCCAGAGCTGGGCGGTGAAATCGGCCATCGCCCGCCCCGGCGCGGTGGGATCGAAGGCGAAGGTGCCACCCGGCTGCGCGCCGGCGGTGAGTGCGGCGAGGCCGTTCTCGATCACCCGCGTCCAGGCGGCGGCGAGCGCGGCCGGATCGGGGGCGTTGTCGGGGAGCTTCCAGACGTGGTTGCCGGTCACTGGTTGCGCACCAGCGGCAGCGGCGACCAGGCCTCGCCCGGCGGCATCGGGGCGAACAGCGCGTCGACCATCTCGTTCGTCACCTCTTCGGGCGTGGCGGGCCGCCACTTCGGCTGGTTGTCCTTGTCGATCAGCAGCGCGCGCACGCCCTCGGCGAGGTCGGGCTGCGCGGCGACATGGGCGACGAGGGCATATTCCATCCCCATCTCGCCGGCGAAGTCGCGCATCTTCGCGCCTTCCTCGAGCAGGCGCAGCGACACCTTGCAGGACATGGGCGATTTGGCGCGGAGCGTCGCCAGCTCCTTCAGCGCCCAGTCCGAACCATCCGCCTCCAGATCGGCGAGAATGCCCTCCAGCGTGTCGGCCGCGAACAGGCGGCAGATCTTGTCGCGATTCTCCTTGATCCGCGCCGGCGGCGGCGGCGCCTGGGCGAGCGCGAGATAGGCCTCGATCCGGTCGGGATCGCGCGCGATGTCGGCCTTCAGCTGGTCGACGTCCTCATGGGCCACATAATGGGTGGCGAGGCCGAGCGCGAAACATTCGGCGCCGTCCAGCCGCGCGCCGGTCAGTGCGAGAAACTGCGGCAGCCGGCCGATCAGACGGGAGAGATGCCAGCCGCCGCCGACGTCGGGGAACAGGCCGATCGAGGTCTCCGGCATGGCGAACATGGTGCGGTCGGTCGCAACCCGGAAACGGCAGGGGCGCGAGATGCCGACGCCGCCGCCCATCGTCACCCCGTCCATGAACACCGCGGTCGGCTTGGGATAGGTGAAGAGCAGATGGTTCAGGCGATATTCGTTGAAGAAGAAGTCGCGCGCCGCCTCGCCCGTCCCCTTGGCGCTCTTCGCGATCGTGACGACGTCGCCGCCGGCACAGAAGCCGCGGGACAGTTTCGGATCGCCATCCGGCGCGGCGGCATGGTCGATCAGCACCGCCTCGATGTCCGGCCGGTGTAGCCATTCGATCAGCGAGGCCGTCATCTTGAGGATCATGTCGAGATCGAGCGCGTGGAGCGCCTTGGGCCGGTTGAGGCTCAGGCGACCGACATGGCCCTCGACCCGGTCGATGACCTTCTGTTCGGCGGGCGGCGACAAGGTCGGCCCGGCCTCGGCCTGCGCGGGATTGCTCACTGGCGGGTGAGCTCGCGGCCGACGATCATGCGCATCACCTGGTTGGTCCCTTCGAGGATCGAATGGACCCTGAGGTCGCGCCAGAAACGCTCGATCGGATAGTCCATGAGATAGCCGTAGCCGCCGTGGAGCTGGAGGGCCCGGTCGACGATCGAGGAGCCCGAGTCGGTGGCGAGGCGCTTGGCCATCGCTGCGAACTTCGTCTTGTCCGGTGCGTTCTCGGTGACCTTCACCGCCGCGGCGTAGAGCAGCATCCGCGCCGCCTGCAGCTCGGTCTCCATGTCGGCGAGGGTGAACTGGGTGTTCTGGAAATCGGCGATCGCCGAGCCGAACTGCTTGCGCTCCCTGGTGTACTTGACCGCCTCATCGAGGCAGCGCTGGGCGCCGCCCAGGCTGCAGGCGCCGATGTTGAGCCGGCCGCCGTCGAGGCCCATCATCGCAATGCGAAAGCCCTCGCCCTCGCCGCCGACGAGATTCTCGGCGGGTACGCGGACGCCGTCGAAATTGACCTGCGCGGTCGGCTGCGAATGCCAGCCCAGTTTGCGCTCCTGCGCGCCGAAGCTGACGCCCGGCATGTCCTTCTCGATCACCAGGCAGGAGATGCCCTTGGGCCCGTCGACGCCGGTGCGGACCATGCAGACATAGACCTCGTTCTCGCCACCGCCGGAGATGAACTGCTTGGTGCCGGTGACGACATACGCATCGCCCTCCTTCACCGCCCGCGTCTTGAGCGCGGCGGCGTCGGAGCCGGAGCCCGGCTCGGTCAGGCAATAGGAACCGATCCGCTCCATCGTCACCATCGACGGGAGATACTTGTCCTTGACTGCCTGGCCGCCGAACCGGTCGATCATCCACGACGCCATGTTGTGGATCGAGATGAAGGCGCTGGTCGAAGGGCAGCCATAGGCCATCGCCTCCATGATCAGCGCGGCTTCGAGCCGCCCCAGGCCGATGCCGCCCGACTCCCCGGCGACATAGATGCTGCCGAAGCCCAGCTCCGCGGCGGCGCGGATTGTGTCGCGCGGGAAGATGTGCTTCTCGTCCCACTCGGCGGCATGGGGCGTGATCGCATCGGCGGTGAATTGCTGCGCCATCTCCTGGATCTGGCGCTGCTCGTCGGTGAGGTCGAACTGGTTGGTCATCTCACCTCTTTGTCGTTCGTCCCGAGCGAAGTCGAGGGGCGTTTCTCGGACTCGGTGCCGACGCCCCTCGATGTAGTTCACCCAGAGCGCCGTCGAAGGGCTCGGGGCGAACGTGATTGCAGATCAATCTACCCCATGGTCGGGATGACGAACGCGTTCTCGCCGGTCGCCGAGCCGTCGGGCCAGCGCTGGGTGATCTTCTTGTTCTTGGTCCAGAAGCGCACGCCCTCCGGCCCGTGCTGGTCGATGTCGCCGAAGCCGCTCCGCTTCCATCCGCCGAACGTATGGTAGGCGACCGGCACCGGGATCGGCACGTTGATGCCGACCATGCCGACATTGACCCGCGCCGCGAACTCGCGCGCCGCATGGCCGTTGCGGGTGAAGATGGCGACGCCATTGCCGTATTGATGTTCGCTGGCCAGGGCGAGCGCGCCTTCGAAGTCCGGCGCGCGGACCATCTGGAGGACGGGGCCGAAAATCTCCTCCTGATAGGAGCGGAAGCCCGGCTTCACATGGTCGAAGAAGGTCGGGCCGATGAAGAAACCCTCCCCATGGCCCTGCAGCGAGAAGCCGCGGCCGTCGATCACCAGCTCGCCGCCCTCGTCGGCGCACATCTGGATGTAATTCTCGATCTTCGCCTTGTGGGCGGCGTTGACCACTGGGCCGTAATGGGCGTCGGGATCGGTCGAGACGCCGATGCGCAGGCCCTCGATCGCCGGGATCAGCTTGGCGCGCAGGGCATCGGCGGTCTTGTCGCCCACCGGCACGACCACCGGCAGCGCCATGCAGCGCTCGCCGGCCGATCCGAACGCGGCGCCGGCGAGGTCGTTCACGACCTGGTCGAGATCGGCGTCGGGCATGACGATGCCGTGATTCTTGGCGCCGCCGAAGGCCTGCACCCGCTTGTTGTTCGCGGTGCCGCGCGAGTAAATGTACTGCGCGATGTCGGAGGAGCCGACGAAGCTGATCGCTCTTATGTCGTCATGGTCGAGGATCGCGTCGACCATCTCCTTGTCGCCATGGACGACGTTCAGCACGCCGTCGGGGAGGCCCGCTTCCTTCATCAGCTCGGCGAGGCGCACCGGGACGGAAGGATCGCGCTCCGAGGGCTTCAGGATGAAGGTGTTGCCGCAGGCGATGGCGACGCCGAACATCCACATCGGGATCATCGCCGGGAAGTTGAACGGGGTGATGCCGGCGACGACGCCGAGCGGCTGGCGCATCGAATAGACGTCAATGCCGGGGCCGGCGCCCTGGGTATATTCGCCTTTCAGCGCATGGGGGATGCCGCAGGCATATTCGATCACCTCGAGGCCGCGCTGGATGTCGCCCTTGGCGTCGGCAACGACCTTGCCGTGCTCGGAGGCGAGCAGGAGGGCGAGGTCGTCCATGTTCTTCTCGACCAGCGCCTTGAAGTTGAACATCACGCGGGCGCGGCGCTGCGGGTTGGTGGCGGCCCAGGCCGGAAAGGCCTCGCGGGCGGCGGCGACTGCCTTTTCGAGATCGGCGGCGGTGCCGAAGCGGACCTGCGCCTGGACGGCGCCTTCGCTCGGATTGAACACGTCGCCCTGGCGCTCGCCGGAGGCGAAGGGCAGGCCGGAAATGAAATGGTCGATGTTGCGCATGGGGGGAGTCTCTCCTGTCGCGCGCTGCTATGCGCCCGCGCATGGGTGCAGGCAACAGGTAGACCTGCAGGCTGAAGCTGCATATTTGCAGCTGGGTGCAGTGGGACGATCTCCGCCATTTCCTTGCCGTCGCGCGGGCCGGACAACTCGCCCGGGCAGCCGCGCAGCTCGGCGTGGACGCAACGACGGTCGGGCGCCGCCTCAGGCGGCTGGAGGCCGCGCTCGGCCAGACTTTGTTCGAGCAAACCAAGGACGGTCATGCGCTGACCGAGGCCGGCGAGCGTCTTCGCGAACGCGCCGAGGCGATGGAGCGCCAGATCCGCGAGATCGAGGTTGGCGAGGAGGGCGGTCCGGATCTCTCCGGCTCGGTCCGGGTCAGCGTCTCGGAAGGGTTCGGCAGCTGGTTCGTGGCGCGCCACCTGCCCGGGTTCGCGGCAGCGCATCCGCGACTCACTGTCGATCTCGTCGCCTCGTCGGGCTTCCTCAACCCGTCGCGGCGCGAGGCGGACGTCGCGATCCTGCTCGATCGTCCGCGCAAGGGCCCGCTCTTCACCCGCAGGCTCACCGACTACAGACTGCGGCTCTATGCGGCGCGCGACTGGCTGGCGGCGCATGGGCCGGTCGCCAGCCGCGCCGACCTCAGGCGTCATCCGCTGATCGGCTACGTCCCCGACCTGCTCTACGCGCCGGAGCTGCGCTATCTCGCCGAGATCGCTCCGGGGCTCGAGCCGCGCCTCAGGAGCACGAGCATCAACGCGCAGCACAGCCTGGTCGCGGCCGGGGCGGGGATCGCGGTGCTGCCCTGCTTCATCGGCGACGCAGATTCGCGGCTGACCCGGCTTCTCGACGACGTCGCCGTCACCCGTTCCTTCTGGCTCGTCACCCATGCCGACACGCGCCGCTCGGGCCGCGTCGGCGCCTTCGTCGACTGGCTGACCGGCGTGGTCGCGGCGGGACAGGGTCAATTGCTGGGCGGGGATTGATCTTCGGCGGCCGAGCGCGGATGAGGCTTCCATGAAGCTCGCATCGATGAAGCAGGGCCGCGACGGGCGGCTGGTGGTGGTCTCGGACGATCTCGCCTGGTGCGCGGACGCGACCCATATCGCGCCGACCCTCCAGGCCGCGCTCGACAATTGGGGCTGGGCGGAGGCGCAGCTGCGGCTGCTCGCCACCGATCTCGCCCATGACGTCATCCCCAAGGAGCGGTTCCACGAGCGCGAGGCCGATGCGCCGCTGCCCCGTGCCTATCAGTGGGCGGACGGCTCCGCCTATGTGAACCATGTCGAGCTGGTCAGGAAAGCGCGCGGCGCCGAGATGCCGGAGAGCTTCTGGACCGACCCGCTGATGTACCAGGGCGGCTCGGACGAGATGCTGGCGCCGCGCGATCCGATCCCGCTCGCCGACGAGAGCTGGGGCTGCGATCTCGAGGCCGAGATCGTCGTGGTGACCGATGACGTGCCGCGCGGCGCTACGCGAGAGGAGGCGCTCGGGCACATCAGGCTGGTGGGGCTCGTCAACGACGTGTCGTTGCGGGGCCTGATTCCAGGCGAGCTCGCCAAGGGGTTCGGCTTTCTCCAGTCCAAGCCCGCCTCGGCCCTGTCGCCGGTGTTTGTGACGCCCGACGCGCTCGGCGACGCGTGGGCGGACGGCAAGCTCGCGGGCGTGCTCAAGGTCGATCTCAACGGCCAGCCGTTCGGGCGGGCCGATGCGGGGGTGGACATGACCTTCGATTTCGGCACGCTCGTCGCCCATCTCGCGAAGACCCGGAACCTGGGCGCCGGCACGATCATCGGCTCCGGCACCGTCTCCAACCGCGACGCGGACGGCGGCCCGGGCAAGCCGGTCGACCGGGGCGGCAAGGGCTATTCCTGCCTCGCCGAGGTCCGCACCGTCGAGACGATCCTCGACGGCAAGCCGGCGACGCCTTTCCTCAAGGCCGGCGACACCGTGCGCATCTGGATGGATGACGCGGGGGGGCATCCCATCTTCGGAACCATCGCGCAGGAAGTGGTTTCGGCCTGAATGGCCAAGAAGCCCAAGCCCGGTCTTCCCAATCGCGAACAGATTCTCGACTTCATCGCCTCGTCCGACGCGCCGGCGGGGAAGCGCGAGATCGCGAAGGCGTTCGGTCTCAAGGGCGCGGACAAGATCGCGCTCAAGGCCCTGCTCAAGGACATGGGCGACGAGGGGCTGATCGACGCCGGGCCGGGGCGGGCCTTCCACAAGATGGGCGGCATTCCGAAGGTGACTGTGCTGCGCGTCGTCGATGTGGACGATAGTGGACGCGCGTTCGCGGTGCCGGAGCGGTGGGAGGCGGAGGGGAATCCGCCCCGCCTCAGGGTGATGGAGCGCAAGGGGCGTGGAGCGCCTGCCCTGGGTGTCGGCGACCGGATTCTGTCCCGCACGGAAGAGGGTCGGGACGGCTGGATCGCCCATCCGATGAAGAAGCTGCTGAAGGGCAGCGAGCTGGTCCTCGGCGTGGTCCACAAGGAGGGCGAGCGCCACTGGCTGCGTCCTGTGGAGAAGAAGGAGCGGCGCGAGCTCGCCATCTCCGATCCCGGTGAGGCACGGGTGGGCGATCTGGTGCTGGCCGAGAAGACCGGGCGGCCGCCGCGCATTTCGGCGCGTGTGGACACGATCCTCGGCGACCCCTTCGCGCCGCGCAGCTTCAGCCTGATCGCCATCCACAAGCACGATATCCCGCACGTCTTCTCCGATACGGTGCTGGCCGAGGCCGAGCGGATGGCAAAGCAGCCGCTCGGCGAGCGCGAGGACCTGACCCACATCCCCATTGTCGCGATTGACCCGGCCGACGCGCGCGACCACGACGACGCGGTCTGGGCCGCTCCCGATGACGATCCGGCCAACGGGGGCGGCTGGAAGGCGATCGTCGCGATCGCGGACGTCAGCTTCTACGTCCGGCCAGGGTCGGCGCTGGACAAGGAAGCGCGCAAGCGCGGCAACAGCGTCTATTTCCCGGACCGGGTCGTGCCGATGCTGCCCGAGACGCTCAGCGCCGACGTCTGCTCGCTGAAGGAGGGGGAGGACCGGGCGGCGCTGGCCTGCCATCTGCAGGTGACCAAGGCCGGCGCGCTGAAGTCGTGGCGCTTCACCCGGGCGCGGGTCCGCATCGCCGCCAACATCGCCTATGAGGATGCGCAGGCGGCGATCGATGCGGAAGCTGGGCAGGAACAGATTGAAGTCTCCTCGCCGACCTGCTCGATGCCGGAAATCGAGAACGAAGGCCCGGTGCCCCGGGCGCTGGTACAATCCACCCTGAAGCCGCTCTGGGCGTGCTGGCGGACGCTCTACAAAGCGCGGGAGAAACGGGCGCCGCTCGAACTCGACCTGCCGGAGCGGCGGGTGATGCTCGACGAGAAAGGGCGCATCCTTTCGGTGGCGCCGCGCGAGCGGCTCGATGCGCACAAGCTGATCGAAGACTATATGATCGCGGCAAACGTCGCGGCGGCCAAGGCGCTGGAGGCAAAGCGCGGCCCGGTCATGTACCGTGTCCACGAGCCCCCGGCGCGCGAGAAACTGGTCGCGCTCAAGGACTATCTGAAGACCTTCGGCATCGAGTTCGCGATGGGGCAGGTAATCCGGCCCGAGACGTTCAACCGGATCATCGACAAGTTGGGCGAGGCGGAGTTCCGGCCGCAGGTGATGGAGCAGATCCTGCGCACCCAGACCCAGGCCTATTACGCCCCGCGCAACCAGGGGCATTTCGGGCTGGCGCTCGGCTCCTACGGTCATTTCACCTCGCCGATCCGGCGCTATGCGGACCTCATCGTGCACCGTTCGCTGGTGGCGAGCTTTCGGCTGGGAGAGGGTGGCCTCACCGCCGACGAGGAGGCGTCGATGGAGGTGACCGGCGAGCTCATCTCGAATCTCGAGCGCCGGGCGATGGTTGCCGAGCGCGAGACGATGGACCGCTATGTCGCGGCCTATCTCGCCGACCATGTCGGGCAGGTGCTGGACTGCCGGATCACCGGCGTACAGCCGTTCGGCTTCTTCGCCACCGTCGAGGCGCTGGGCGGTGACGGACTGGTGCCGGCGGCGACTCTCGGCAGCGAATATTTCCGCTACGACGAGTCCAGCCTGAGCCTCACCGGCGAGGAGAGTGGCGAGCGCTACACGCTCGGCCAGCGGCTGAAGCTGCGCCTCGTCGAGGCCGATCCTGTCAGCGGCAATCTGCGCTTCGAGCTGCCGGAAGGCGCGAAGGGCGGGCCGCGCCCGCAGCGTCCGCGCGGGCCACGCCGCGACGGGGCCGGACATATGGTCGGCCGGCGCGGCCGGCCGGGGAACGTCCGGCATCAGGGGCGCCGCCGCTAGATGCGATTGCGTCCGGTGAAGTGTTCGCGGCTTTCCGGTTAACTTCTTTGCATCTGCCTGTCACAAAAGCGCAATTTCTGGCAAAGTCCGCGTTAACCATTCGCCCCTAGAGCCGCCGCGACAGGGAGACGCGCGGCGATGGCATTCAGTCTGGCGGAAGAGGCGAAGCGGGCCGGGGCGGAGCGGCGCGAGGCGGTCCAGGATATCGCCGCCGTCGCCATGGCGGCCGATGCCATTGCATCGGATCTGCCGCTTTCCCGGGCGATGGAGATGTTCCGGCAGTTTCCCAGGGCGCGCTTCCTCGCGGTCGTGGACAGCCGGGGCCGGCCCGTCGGCGCGCTGCACGAGCAGGTCGTGCGCGACCTGCTGTTCAGCCCGTTCGGCCACGCCCTGCTCGCCAATCCGGGTTGCCGCTGGACACTGGCCGAGATGGTGCGGCCGTGCCCCGTCGCCGAGATCGATGCGAGCATCGAGGCGCTGATCGCGGCACACGGCAGCGACGCCGGGATCGAGGGCATGATCCTGACCCGGGCCGGACGCTATGTGGCCCTGCTGCCGAGCCAGGCGCTGGTCCGCCTCGCTGCCCGGCGTGAACGGGAGGCGGCCGAGGTGGCGATCACGCGCGGCCGGGCGCTGGAATGCGCCTTCGACCGGTTTCGTGCCGAGGCGGCCGATTTCGTCGCAGCGCTGGGATCGGCGGCCGAGGATATCCGTCACACCGCTGCGGGCGTCGCCGAGCGCGCCGCCCGGAACGGTGCCCAGGCGACCGCGGTCGCGGCGGCGTCCAGTCAGGGCGCCGACGGCATTGCCGAGGTCGCTGCGTCGAGCGCCGAGCTGGCGCGGCAGGGCGGGATGATCGAGCGGCGGGTGATCGAGGCCGAGCAGGCCGTCGCCGCGGCGGTCGGCCATGTCGCCACCGGCGCGCGGAAGGCCGAACGGCTGGCCCAGGCGGCCGATGCGATCGGCAGCATCGTCCATCTGATCACCGAGATTTCGGGCAAGGTGAACATGCTCGCGATCAACGCGACGATCGAGGCGGCGCGCGCCGGCGAGGCGGGCCGGTCCTTCGCGGTGGTTGCCGGCGAAGTGAAGAATCTCGCCAATCAGGCGGGCGCCGCCGCGCGCGGCATCGAGGCGCAGATCGGCGCGGTCCGCGCGGCCGTGGCCGACAGCGCCGAGGCCAATCTGGCGATTGCCGAGATCGTGGCCCAGGTCGAGGACGCGACCGCCCAGATTCGCGGATCGGTGCTCGAACAGTCGATGGCGACGACGATGATCGCCGCGACGGTCGAGCAATGCGCGGTCGCGAGCGCGCAGATTTCGACCCATGTCGGCGAGATGGGCAGCCGCGCCGCGACGGCCGGCGACATGGCGCTGCGCCTCGGCGGCGTCGCCGAGGGCCTCGGCGCCCGCGCCGAGGCGTTGCGCGGCCGGGTCGATATCTTCCTCGAAGAGATACGGGCGGGCTGATCATCTTCGTCGCGCCGGCCGCCATCCTGGTCGCTGGCCGCGGGCAATGTCAGCCGCACCGCGCCATCGGCCCCCTCCTGATTCGGGGATGGAAGATGAAACGCGTGTTTCGATGGATCGGTTATGGCGTCGCCGCGCTGGCGGCACTGGCGCTCGCCTTTGCAGTCTGGGTGGGTTTCGCGTCGGCGCTGGCGCTGGGCCGCATCCACCAGGCTATGCCTGAACGGCTCGCCCGGCCGACCGCGGCGCAGCTCGCCGACGCGGAGCGGCAGGCGCGCATCCTCGGCTGCCTCAGCTGCCATGGCGAGAGGTTACAGGGCCGGATGATGTTCGAGGCGCCCAATGTGGTGAAGGTCTGGGCGCCCAATCTCACCGAGCTTGCCGGTCGCGCCACCGACCAGCAGCTCGCGCAGGCGATCCGCCAGGGCATCGGCCATGACGGCCGCCCGCTCTTCGTCATGCCCTCGCCAATGTATTCCCATCTGGCCGACCAGGAGGTCGCTGCCCTGATCGCCTATCTGCGGCGTCTGCCACGCGGGCGCGCGCAAACGCCCGGAATCGAATGGGGGCCGATCGGCCGGTTCGCCCTGGCGACCGGCCAGCTCCCGGATGCAGTCGGGCGGGTCGGGCAGTTCCGCACGCGCCAGCCGCTCGATCTCGGCCCGGACACCGCGGCCGGCCGGCGGATCGCGCTGACCGCGTGCACCGAATGCCACGGCGCCGATCTCTCGGGCGGCCAGCCGACGCCGGACATCACCGCCCCCGATCTCGCCATCGCCGGCGCCTATGACCGGGACCAGTTCCAGCGGCTGCTCAGGACCGGCCGTCCGCCCGACGGACGCGACCTCGGCCTGATGGGCGAGATCGCGCGCAACGATACGCGCCATCTCACCGATGCGGAGATCGACCAGCTCCACGACTATCTGCAAGCACGGGCACAGCGCGTCGCGCGATAGGGTGCGCTTTCGCTGACACAAATCGGGGCGGGGAGCTATGGTGGGAACGGACCGAAAAAGGAGCGCCGACCATGCCTCAGCCCCGCACCATCGCCGTCATCGTCGGCAGCCTTCGTCGCGACTCGCTCAATCGCAAGGTGGCGCTGGAGCTGGCGCGACTCGCGCCGGCGCACCTGAAACTGGAGATCGTCGAGATCGGCGATCTGCCGCTGTACAATCAGGATCTGGAGACGGAGTCGCTGCCGGCCGCCTGGACCGCGTTTCGCGAGAAGGTCGCCCCGGCGGACGGCGTGCTGTTCGTGACCCCCGAGTATAACCGCTCGATCCCGGGCGCGCTCAAGAATGCGATCGATGTGGGATCGCGGCCCTATGGCCATTCGGTGTGGGCGAAGAAGCCGGGGGCGGTGATCAGCGTGTCGCCCGGCGCCTATGGCGGGTTCGGCGCCAATCATCATCTGCGCCAGAGCACGGTATTCCTCGACATCCCGCTGATGCAGCAGCCAGAGGCCTATCTCGCCAAGGTCGGCGACTGGTTCGGCGCGGACGGGACGGTGACGGACGAGAGGCATCGCGCGCTGCTCGCCGAGTTCATCGCGGCCTATGCCGATTGGGTCGAGAAGATCCTGCGCGGGCCGGGCGAACTGGCGGACGACGCCGCAGGCGCCTGATCAGGCGGAATGCCGGGCACAACTAGAGCTTCGGCAGGGTGACGCCCTTCTGGCCCATATATTTGCCGGCGCGATCGGCATAGCTCACCTCGCAGGGCTCGTTGCCTTGGAGGAAGAGGAACTGGCAGGCGCCCTCATTGGCGTAGACCTTGGCGGGAAGCGGCGTCGTGTTCGAGAATTCCAGCGTCACATGGCCTTCCCAGCCCGGCTCGAGCGGGGTCACGTTCACGATGATGCCGCAGCGTGCATAGGTCGATTTGCCGAGGCAGATGACCAGCACGTCGCGCGGCACCCGGAAATATTCGACGGTGCGGGCGAGCGCGAAGCTGTTCGGCGGGATGATGCAGCAGTCGGTCTTGCGGTCGACGAAGCTGTTCGCGGCGAAATCCTTGGGATCGACGACGGCGCTGTCGACATTGGTGAAGATCTTGAACTCGTCGGCGACGCGCGCGTCATAGCCGTAGGAGGAGAGGCCGTAGCTGATGCAGCCGTCGCGGCGCTGCGCCTCGACGAACGGCTCGATCATGCCGTGCGATTCAGCCTGCTCGCGGATCCAGCGGTCGGAGAGGATCGCCATCTAGCGGCGGCCTCCGCTGAGCAGTCGTCCGCCGCAGCCGGTCCGCTCGCCGCCGTCCACGCGGATCACGACATTGTCCTCGTAGACGGTGTTGCGGCCGATCGTGCAGGGGCCGGGGCGCGCCTCGATCTCGATCCTGTAGGTGCCCAGCGCCGACTCCCATGTCCTGACCCCGTCGACCGTGCGCGGCAGGACGCGCGGCCAGACGCTTTCGTCATAGTCGAGGACCTCGCTGTCGGCATGCGGCCGGCTCAGCACGATCCGGTCGTCGCCGATGTTGAGCAGCCAGCCGCCCTCGCCGCCGAGCGCGGCATATTGGACATTCTGGACGGGCGCATAGGGCTGGCGGGTGGTCTCGCAGCCGACCAGCAGCACGAGCGGAAGAAAAGCGGCGATCCTCATGCAGCGTGAGATGCGTGCCCGCCCCCATGCGAGTCAACCGCCGTCGTCGACGCCTTGATGTGGAGGACGCAGATCAGGGTGAACAGCCGCCTGGCGGTGTCGAAATCCATGTCGACCTTGCCGGCGAGATTGTCCTTGAGCAATTCGGCCGCCTCGTTGTGGAGGCCGCGCCGCGCCATGTCGATCGCCTCGATGCCGTGCGGCCGGTCGGAACGGACCGCTTTGAAATAGCTCTCGCAGATCGCGAAATAGTCGCGGATCGGCCGGCGGAAGCGGGCGAGGCCCATGCGGATCGTGTCGAGCGGGGCATCTGCCTCGTCCTTGACGTCGATGGCGAGCCGGCCTTCCTCGACATGGAGCGTCACCCGGAACGGTCCGTCATGGCCGGCGACGTCGAAATGATTGCCTTCGAGCAGATCGAAGATGGCGATTCGCCGCTCCTGCTCGATGTCCGCGTTGCGCCGCAGGATCGATCGCTCGTCCAGGTCGATGGCGATGATGCGCGGCGTGGCCATATGCTCCTGTTAGCGGGTGCAGCATTTGGACGCCAGCCTCAAGCCCGAAGCCAAGGGTACAACGCGATTCGTCCACACCGGGATTCACAGATTGCTCCCCGGAAACATCCGGCCCGCCGACGAGAAGTTATGACAAACGCGGCTTCGGAGCGTAGGGATTCGACCATGGCCCATCCTTTGACCGTCATCGAGAATTCCGAACCCGCGACTCAGACCCTGCCCCACAATGTCGAGGCCGAGGCGGCGCTGCTGGGCGCGCTGATGATCGACAACCGGCTCGCCGAGGACGTGCAGCTCAAGCTCCGCTCCGAGCATTTCTTCGAGCCGCTGCACGGGCGGATCTACGACCAGATCCTGCGCCTGCTCGACAAGAACATGATCGCGAGCCCGGTGACGCTCAGGCCGCTGTTCGAGGCGGACGAGGACATGAAAGAGGTTGGCGGGCCGGCCTATCTGGCCCAGCTCACCGGCTCCGGCGCGGCGATCATCGGGGCGCGCGACTTCGCCGAGCAGATCTACGATCTCGCCCTGCTGCGCGCCCTGGTCGGGGTCGGGCGCGAGATGGTCGAGCAGGCGCTCGACACGTCGGACGAGGTCGATCCCAAGGGCCAGATCGAGAGCGCCGAGGCGGCGCTCTACCGGGTCGCCGAGGAGGGCGGCGGCGAGGGCTCGGTCAAGAGCTTCGGCGTCGCGACCCGCATGGCCGTGCAGATGGCGGAGAAGGCGCTGAACTCGGGCGGCGGCCTGTCCGGCCTGACCACCGGGCTGGACATGATCAACGCCAAGACCGGCGGCCTGCACCATTCCGACCTCGTCATCCTCGCCGGCCGTCCCGGCATGGGCAAGACCGCGCTCGCCACCAACATCGCGTTCAACACCGCGCGCCGCTATCTGCAGGACGCCGAGGACGGGATCGCGCCGGAGAAGTCGGCGGGCGCCGGGGTCGCCTTCTTCAGCCTCGAAATGTCGGCCGACCAGCTCGCCACCCGTATCCTTGCCGAGAATAGCGGGATCAGTTCCGAATCCCTGCGCATGGGCAAGATCAGCCAGCACGATTTCCGCAACCTCGCCCGCGCGGCGGCGGAGCTCGAGACGCTGCCACTCTATATCGACGACACGCCGGGCCTCACCATCGCGGCGCTCAGGACCCGGGCGCGGCGGCTGAAGCGGCAGAAGGGGATCGGCTTCGTCGTCGTCGACTATCTCCAGCTGCTGCAGGGCGCCGGCAAGAACGGCAACGACAATCGCGTCCAGGAGATTTCGGAAATCTCGCGCGGCCTGAAGACGCTCGCCAAGGAGCTGAGCGTGCCGGTGCTGGCCCTGTCGCAGCTCAGCCGCGCCGTCGAGCAGCGCGAGGACAAGCGCCCGCAGCTTTCGGACCTCAGGGAATCCGGCTCGATCGAGCAGGACGCCGACATGGTCTGGTTCGTCTACCGCGAGGAATATTACGTCCAGTCGCGCGAGCCGAAGCGACCGATCGAGGGCGACGACGCCAAGGTCTGGGAAGACCATGAGAAGTGGAAGCTCGACATGGAGCGGGTCTATGGTCTGGCCGAGCTGATCGTCGCCAAGCAGCGCCACGGCTCGACCGGCAAGGTCCGGATGAAGTTCGACGCCAAGATCACCAAGTTCAGCGACCATATCGACGCCGATCACCTGCCGGAGATGCGGGGCTGACGCTGGCGGAAACGCCGCAGCCGGACATCATTCCAGATGCATCCGGGGCGGCGCTTGCTTCGTCACGCATCGCTGCCTAGCGTCCGGCCCCGATGACAGGGAGGGGTGAATGGCATTTCGGCTTTGGCTGGCGGCGGGGCTGCTCGCGGTGACCGGCGCATCGATCGGGCCGGCGCAGACCGCGCCGACGGAGGACCCGTTCACCTGGCTCGAGGAGATCGAGGGCGAGCGGGCGCTGACCTGGGCGCGGCGCGAGAATCAGCGCACGCTCGGCGATCTGCAGGGCGATCCCGGCTATCAGCAGCGCTACGACCGGGCGCTGGAGATTCTGCAGGCGCGCGACCGCATCCCGACCGTCCAGATGCAGGGCGACGGCCTCTACAATTTCTGGCAGGACGCCGAACATGTCCGCGGCATCCTGCGCCGCACCAGCCTGGCGAGCTTCCGGACCGATGCGCCGGAATGGGAGACGGTGCTCGACATTGACGCGCTCTCGGCGGCCGAAAATGCCAACTGGGTCTACAAGGGCATGACCTGCCTGCCGCCCGAGGAACGGCGCTGCCTCGTCGCGCTCTCCGACGGCGGCCGCGACGCGATGGTGCTGCGCGAGTTCGATCTGGTCGAAAAGCGCTTCGTCGCCGGCGGCTTCTCCTTGCCCGACGGCAAGCAGTCCGCGTCGTGGATCGACGCGGACACCATTCTGGTCGCCCGCGACTGGGGCGAGGGTACGATGACCCAGTCCGGCTATCCCTTCGTGGTGAAGCGGCTGCGGCGTGGCCAGACGCTGGCCCAGGCCGAGGAGGTCTATCGCGGGCGGCCCGAGGACGTGCGCGCCGACGCCTTCGCGCTGCGCGACGCGACCGGCACCATTCACGCGACCGTGGCCGTGCGCGGCGTCGATTTCTTCAACAGCGAATATGCGCTGCTCACCGGCACCGGGCCGGTGCGGCTCGATCTGCCGCGCAAGGCGCAGCCGGAAGGGATCGTCGACGGGCGTCTGCTCGTGTCGCTGCGCGAGCCGTGGCGCGAATTCGCAACCGATTCGCTGATCTCCTATGACCTCGCCGAGTGGAAGCGCGATCCCAATGGCGCGCGGCCGAGCCTGGTCTGGGCGCCCGGGCCGCGCCAGACCCTGCGCAGCGTCGTCGCGACCCGCGGCCAGCTTCTCGTCACAATTCTCGACAATGTCCGCGGCCAGGCCTTCGCCTTCAACTTCGCGGACGGCACCTGGCAGCGGCAGGCGATCGCGCTGCCGCAGAACGCGACGATCAGTCTGTCCGCGGCCTCGGATCATGACGATCGGGCGATGTTCACCGTCGCCGACTATCTCAATCCGACCAGCCTGTGGCTGTACGACGGGGCCGGCACGCCGGTGCGGATCAAGACGACGCCGGCGCGCTTCGATGCCTCGCGCCATGTCGTCGAGCAGCTCGAGGCGACGTCGCGCGACGGGACGCGCATTCCCTATTTCCTGATCCGGCCGCGCGAGATGCGGATGGACGGCTCCACGCCGACCCTGCTTTATGGCTATGGCGGCTTCCAGGTCAGCCAGGTGCCCTATTACAATCCGGCGATGGGCCGGCTCTGGCTCGAACAGGGCAATGCCTATGTCGTCGCCAATCTGCGCGGCGGCGGCGAGTTCGGGCCCGAATGGCACCAGACCGCCCAGCTCGCCCACAAGCAGCGGACCTGGGACGATTACATCGCGGTGGCCGAGGATCTGATCCGGCGGCGGATCACGTCGCCGCGGCGGCTCGGCGTGGTGGGCGGCAGCCAGGGCGGCCTGCTCGTCGGGACCGCGGTGACCCAGCGGCCGGAGCTGTTCAACGCGGCGATCATCCAGGTGCCGCTGTTCGACATGCTGCGCTATCACCTGATGGGCGCGGGCGCGTCGTGGATCGGCGAATATGGCGATCCGCGCATTGCCGAGCAGCGCGGCTGGATCGAGGGCTATTCGCCCTATCAGCGCCTGACCGCGGGGCGGACCTATCCGATGCCGTTCATCCTGACCTCGACCAAGGACGATCGCGTCCATCCGGCGCACGGCCGCAAGGCGGCGGCGCAGCTCGCGGCGATCGGCGCCCCTTATTACTATTACGAGAATATCGACGGCGGCCATTCGGCGGCCGCGAATCTGCAGGAAAGCGCCCGGCGCCAGGCGCTCGAATATACCTACGCGACCCGGCGACTGGTGCAATGAGTCCGCTTCCCCTCCCGCAGGCGGGAGGGGAGGTTATCCCGCTGTTGCGTCCGCCAGGCCGATCCCGATCGTCGCGCGCGCCGTTTCGGCTTCCGAGCTGGTGACCGGATAGGCGCAATAGTCGGCGGCGTACCAAGCGCTGGGGCGATGATTGCCTGAAAGGCCGATGCCCCCGAAGGGCGCCGTGGACGGCGCGCCGTTGGTCGGGTTGTTCCAGTTGATCACGCCGGCGCGGGCATTGGCCCAGAAGCGGTCGTAAAGCTCCGGGCTGCCGCCGACGAGGCTGGCGGAGAGGCCGTAGCGGGTCGCGTTCGCCTCCTCGATCGCGGCGTCGAAATCGTCGACCCGGACCATCTGCAGCAGCGGGCCGAACAATTCGGCGTCGGTGCGCCGCTCGACCTCGGTCACGTCGATGAAGGCCGGGGTCAGGAACGGCCGGTCCGGGTCGGGCCGGTCCATCCGGCGGATCGGCCTGGCGCCGCGGCCGAGCAGTTCGAGGAAGCCGGCCTGGAGCTGGTCGGCGGCGTCATTGTCGATCACCGGGCCCATGAAGGGGGCGGGATCGGCATGCGGATGATCGACGATCAGCCGGTCCATGAGCTTCGTGATCGCCTCGACCAGCGGCGCGTGATCGCCGTCGCGCACGATCAGCCGGCGGGCGCAGGTGCAGCGCTGGCCGGCGCTGAGGAAGGCGGACTGGACGGCGATCGTCGCGGCGGCCTGGATGTCCTTGGCGTCCCAGATGACGAGCGGGTTGTTGCCGCCCATTTCGAGCGCGAGGATCTTGCCCGGCGTCTCCGCGAACTGGCGGCTGAGCGCCGCGCCGGCGCGCGCCGAGCCGGTGAAGAGCAGGCCGTCGAGGCCGGGATGGGCGGCGAGCGCGCGGCCGGTGTCGGGGCCGCCCTGAACGCAGCGGAGCACGCCCTCGGGAATGCCGGCCTCATGATAGAGGGCGGCGAGATAGGCGCCGACCGCCGGGGTCTTCTCGCTCGGCTTGAAGACGATGGCGTTGCCGGCGATCAGCGCCGGGACGATATGGCCGTTGGGCAGGTGCGCCGGGAAATTGTACGGGCCGAGCACCGCAAGCACGCCGTGCGGCTTGTGGCGCACCGAGACGCGCGCGCCCATCGCGCCCTCGAGCCGGCGCTGCGACGTCCGTTCGGCATAGGCCGACACCGAGATGTCGACCTTCTTGATCACCGTCTCGACCTCGGTCCGCGCCTCCCAGAGCGGCTTGCCGGTCTCGCGCGCGATCAGGTCGGCGAACGGTTCCAGCTTCGCGCGGGCGACATTGGCGAAGCGGCGCAGCGTCTCGACGCGGAAGGCGAAGGATTTGGCCGCCCAGCCGGCCCAGGCGGCGCGGGCCGCCGCGACCTCGGCGTCGACGTCGCCGATCGCGCCGGTCCAGAGGGTGGCGCCGGTGGCCGGCTCGTAGGATGTGAGGGTCATGGCGCTCCTTTGGGGAGTTCCGGCGAATTTTCAAGCGTTGCGATGGATATGCGGACGCAGCGCCGCGCCCATGCGGCGGACCGCGGCGACCTTGTCGTGGAGCGCGGACCAGTCGTCGGCCGCGTCGATCCGCGCCCAGATCGCCTCGACCTCGTCGATGTGCATCGCGCAGGGCCCGGGGTCGGACCAATAGGGATGATCGAGCGCCCCCGCCGCGGTCTCGTAGCCGGCGAGCAGGGCGCCGAGCCCGGCAAAATCGTCATAGGCATCGGACGCATTGCGCAGCGACCCGCCTCGCCAGTCGAAGAAGAAGCGGTCGATGGTGACGGTCTTGCGCGCGAGCGTTTCCTCGATCGCGGCAATGACGGCCATGTCCTGCACGAGATCGCCCGGGACGATGCCGAGCCGTGCGAAGATCGCGTCGCGCAGCGCCGCGCGGAACAGGTGCGGGAACGCTTCGAGCTCGCCCGTCAGCACATCCGCCTCGGCGATCGGCCGCAGCGAGAGGGCGAGCTGGACCAGGTCCCAGTGGATCGCCTCGGGCTGCCGGGCGAAGGCGTAGAGGCCGCCATGGTCGAAATAGGCCGCGGTGAAGGCGCCGTCCCAGTAGGGCGTCCAGCGCCACGGACCATAGTCGAAGCTCTCGGCGGTGATGTTGATGTTGTCGGAATTGAGCACGCCATGGACGAAACCGGCGGCGATATAGGACGCCGCGAGCCGGGCGGTCCCGGCAGTGACCCGGCGAAGCAGGCGCACCGGCGCGTCCTCGCCATCTCCCTCGCCGAAGTACCGGGCGAGGCAATAGCCGGTGAGCTTGCGCAGGTTTTCGCCTTGGCCGAGCGCCGCAAGCCGCTGGAACGTGCCGATGCGGATATGGCCGTGGCTGAGGCGGACCAGCACCGCCGCGCGGGTCGGCGAAGGCTCGTCGCCGCGCTCCAGCGCCTCGCCGGTCTCGATCAGCGAGAAGGTCTTGCTCGTTTCGACGCCGAGCGCCTCCAGCATTTCGGTGGCGAGGATTTCGCGCACCCCGCCCTTGAGGGTCAGCCGGCCGTCGCCGAAGCGCGACCAGGGCGTCCGGCCCGAGCCCTTGGTGCCGAGGTCGAGCAGGCGATCGCGGCCGTCGCGCAGCTGCGCGAACAGGAAGCCGCGGCCGTCGCCGATGTCGGGATTGTACGCGCGGAACTGGTGGCCGTGATAGCGCAGCGCCAGTGGCTGCACGAGATTGTCGGCCAGCGGCGCGAAGCGGCCGAAATGGCGGATCCAGTCCTCATCGGAAAGGCCGTCCAGGCCGACCGTCCCGGCCCACCGGTCATTGCGGAAGCGCAGGATCGTCTGCGGAAAATCCGCCGCTTCCACGGCATCGTAGAAATCGTCGCCGAGCGACAGGATCGCGGTGTCGGGCCGGTACGCCCCGGGTTGCGGAAGCATCGCCATCAGTCGATAGGAAGGTCAGGTTTCGAGGGGCACGGCATGGCGGATTGGTCCGATGGCTATTGGTGGTCGAACGATGGCCTTCGCCTCCACTATCGCGACTATGCCGGCAAGGCGAGCCGTCCGCCGATCCTGTGCATTCCGGGCCTGACCCGCAACGCGCGCGACTTCGAGGGGGTCGCGGCCCGGCTGAAGGGTGACTGGCGGCTGATCTGCGTCGATCTGCGGGGCCGGGGCGAGAGCGCCTATGCCAAGGACCCGCTGACCTATGTGCCGCTCGCCTACCTGCAGGATCTGGAGGCGCTGATCGCAGAGCTGAAGCTCGATCGGGTCATTCTGTTCGGCACCTCGCTCGGCGGGATCATGACGATGCTGCTCGCGATGGGTGGTGCCGGGCGGATCGCCGCGGCGCTGCTCAACGATGTTGGCCCGGCGCTCGAACCACGCGGGCTCGATCATATCCGCTCCTATGTCGGCCGCCCGCAGACCTGGCCGACCTGGCTCCATGCCGCCCGCGCCATCGCCGAGGCGCAGGGCGACCGCTACCCGGACTGGAAGATCGACGACTGGCTCGCTTATGCCAAGCGCCTGTGCAAGCTGACCCAGGGCGGGCGCATCGTCTTCGACTATGACATGCGCATCGCCGAGCCGTTCAAGCTGCCGGGCGGCGAGGCGGGCTTCGACATGTGGCCCGCTTTCCGCGCGCTCAGGGACACGCCCACCCTGCTTCTGCGCGGGGCGCTTTCTGACCTGCTCAGCGCGGAGAGTGCGGAGCGGATGCAGGCCGAGCATCCCGGGCTCGACCTGGTCACCGTGCCGCGGGTCGGCCACGCGCCGACGCTCGACGAGCCGGAAGCCCAGGAGGCGATCGACAGGCTGCTGAAGCGGTTGGGATGAACGGCATTCTGCGCTAGTCGGGCCCGATGAAGATCGAAGGTGACTATCACGCGAACGGCTATGCCGGCCTGACCGGGCTGGTGTCGCCGGAGGTCGCGCAGGCATTTCTGGGCTTGCTCAAGTCCGACCTCGATCAGAGCGGGGTCCCGCTGGAAAGCCTGCGGCAGGGCCACAATCTCCTGAAGCGCGAGGCGGTGGAGCTCTACGCCTATCACTATCCGCCGATGCTGATGTTCCTGTGGGGACTGACGCCGACGATCGCCGATCTCACCGGCGTCGATCTGCTGCCGACCTATGCCTATCTCCGTTTCTACCAGCGCGGCGACGTCTGCCGGATCCACCAGGATCGTCACGCCTGCCAGCACAGCGTGTCGCTCACCCTCGCCTACAGCGACGGCCAGCCGTGGAATCTCGAGGTCGGACGACAACGATTCGACGAGCCCAATTCACGGGTCACCGAGGATTTCGGCGAGGAAGACTTCGGCGCGGTGGCGATGCGGCCGGGCGATGCCGTCCTCTACCAGGGCGTCAACCACCGGCACGGGCGGATCACGCCCAATCCCAACGCCTGGTCTGCGCATCTCTTCATGCACTGGGTCGATCGCAACGGCCCCCATGCCGGTCACGCCTTCGACGGCCAGCGTCAGTATCTGGCGCCGATCCGCTTCCCGGTGTCCTGAGACTACAGGCCCACCCGCAAGGCCAGGAAGCCGTAGAGGTCGTTTCCTTCGTCCTGGGCGACCGAGGTCGATCCCTGCACCTGCAGCGTCACTCTCTCGCCCAGGCTGAGGTTCACGCCCGCAGCGATCCGGCCGTAGATATCGTCGGACCGCTCCGGCAGGATCCACCGGTTGACGATCTCCGGCGCGGCGGTCAGCGCATAGAGCACCGTGCGGCCGTCGCCGTCGAACTCGCGCTCCACGGTCGCGGCGGCATAGGGCCGGACGGCGAGCCCGCCGATCTCGAAATCCCCGCGCGCCTCGATGCCGGCGCTGCCGACCAGGCTCTTGACCTCCTGGCCGTCGACGTCGAGCGTCAGCACCGGATCGCCGGTTTCGGTATAGGCGTCGATGTCTGCCTCGGCGTAGCGCAGGCCGATCACCGGACCGACGCGCAGGCCGCCCAGGCCGAACAGATAGCCCGCCTGCGCGCCCGCGGTCACGGCGTTGCCGCCCGGCTCCGCAATGATTGAATCGATCACCGCGTCGCGATCGATCTCATAGTCGATCCAGCCGTAGCTCGCCTGACCCTGGACGAAGAAACCGCCGCCGGCCCAGCCGCCATAGAGGCCGACCTGCCAGGCCGTCGCCTTGGCCCGGCCGGTGGCCGTCTCCATGTCCGCCTCGCCGCGCGTGTAATTGACCGCCGCGCCGAGGATCGCGCCGGCGCCGGTGTCATATTCGCCCCCGAGCGTGCCGCCGAATGTGTCCATCTGGTAGCCGAGGCTGGCCTGTGTGGCGGCGCGATCGCGGCTGGCGGTGCTGGCGCTGGCGAAGAGGTTGAAGCCCCGTTCGGAGGCGGCGCCGAAGCGGCTGTTCGAGAGATCGAGCCGGCCCGAAAGGGTGTTGCCGAAGGACGTGGCGGTGAGCAGGCCGATGTCGGCCTGCGCCTGGAGGTGAAGCGGCGCTTCGAGCTGGCGGACCGCATAGCGGCCGACGATCGCGAAGCCGGCCGAACTCAGATGGACGTTGTCGGCGTAGAAGAGGAAATTGTCGGCCCGCCCGGCCGCCACGTCGGCGGAGGTGGAGGCGCCGGCGCTCTGCAGGCCATAGGCGGCGAGATTGGCCTGGACCCGGTCGCCGATCTTGTTGAGATCGAGATAGTTCACGATCGCGCCCTGGTTGGCGAGATTGGCGAGCGACGCGCGCAGCCCGCTGTTGAAGGCGGAGGCATAGGCCGTGCCGACCGCAGCGACCGGGCGGCCGGCGACCTCGGGCAGGCGGCCGACGTCGCCGGCAAGCACCGTGAAATTGCGGGCGCCGGCGTTGAACAATGCGTTGAGCCCCGTCGTCGCTTCGGCGACGCGCTGCGTGGCCTGGGCGGGAATGCCGGCGATCAGCCCGCTGATCTGCGCCGTCGAAGGATTGAGACCGAGGCTCTGCTCATAGGCCCGCGCGTCATTGCCACCGATCGAGACCACCACGAGATCGTCGGGATCGAAGCGGCCGTTGGTCCGGGGAAAGGCGGCCGGTCCGCCGCCGCCCAGATAGGATTGCCATTCGGTGACGAATCCCGGAATGCCCGGGCCGTTGATGTTGCCGTTTCCGGTGAAGGCGCCGCCGATCGCGAAATTCTGGACCGGAACGTTCAGCACCTGCGCCATGGTGTCGACAAAGTTCGTGCCGTTGCTGAACCGGCCGTTGGCATAGGCGGCCGGACGCGGAATGCCGAGCAGTTCGAACAGATTGCCGTCGTCGGCATAGGAATCGCCGAAGGCCACGATCCGGTCGGTGCGCTGGGCGGAGGCGGGCGCGGCGAAAACGAGGGTCGAGACGGCCGCCAGACAGAACAGGTGACGCATGGATTTCATGATCCTCTCCCGATCGTCATTCTTGTGTCATGTTGCGTGCCTGCGATCCGCGTTGCTGACAAGGGTGAAGGTTGCGGGTGCGCCACAATCCCAACGGCTTGTCACTGAAAAGCCTCACCTTTCCCCTTTTCGTCGCGGCTCCGGAACGGGCCGGCTCCCGCCTCTTGCAGGATGTCGCGGATTTGACCCCAATTCACCTTCGACGGCTGGGAGGGCCGCATTGTGCTGCGTGAAGAGGTGCGGGGTAGTGCCGGGATCGGTGCCGGGATCGAGATGGGCGGAAACGCGGCCGTCGCCGCCGACCTCGCGCGCGGCCTCACTTTCCTGCGCGCCAGCAACATGCAGGTGATGCGCCTCCACCTCGCCCGGGAACAGCAGGATCGGCGCGGCATGATGGCGGCGCTCGACGAGCTGGTCGGGCTCGACCGCGAGCTGGCGCGCTTTGTCGAGACCATGCCCGATCCGGCGCTCGCCGACATCGGCGGGGCGATCGACGCGCAGCGGCAGGACCTGCTCGAGCAGCGGATGGTGCTGGCACGCGGCAAGCTCGGGCCGGCGCTGACCTCCGTCCCCGCCTTTGAACCCGAGTCCGAGCCGATCGCGGCGGATGCGCCGATGCTCCTCGAGGACGTCTATGAGGAGACCGCGCCCCGCCGGCGCTGGCCCTGGATCGTGCTCGGCCTGCTGATCCTTGCCGCCGCGGCCGCGATCACCTGGTTCTATCTCGACGCCGCCGCCCTTCCGACCCTCATCTCCTGGTGGGAGAGACTTGCATGAATGCGCACGCCCCGGTCCTCGATGCCGACACGAAGGAGCATCTCGCGCGCGCCGACGCGCTCGCCGCGTTCGAGGCGATCCCCTCGCTCGACGATCATGGCGAGATCGCCCGGCTGATCCTCGCCGAGGTGTCGCTGCTGACCCGCAAATATCGCTGCATCCGCCGCCACGACGTGCCCCACATCACCGAACTGACCGGCCTGCTCGACGTGTTCTGGCAGGAGGTGAAGGAAGTGGAGATCCAGTCGGCCCGGATGCCGCACGACGTCTAGAGTGGGGACATGTCCACCGGGTTCGCCTGCGAGCCCTCCTTTCAACAGAAGGGAGCAACGCCTGCGATGGACGGGAAGCGAATGATCGGCTTTCGGCAAGGGAGCGACGGAAGCGGACGTTCAATGCCTCGTCAGGCGAGCATTCGTGCAGCGATCGCCTTGAGCGCAGTGCGGCTTTCGGGGGTGATCGACAGATTGCTCAGGATGACGATGGCGGACCGCCGTGCGGGATCCAGATAGGCCATGGTGAACACTCCGGGATCGCCGCCCCAATGGTTTATGCGCGGAACCCCGTCGAGCAGCGATTGCTGCCAGCCGAGGCCTTGGCCTGTCAGCCAGTCCGGCAAGCCGGGTGGCCTCTGCATTCCGAGCATCTCGGCTGTGCCGGCTTCGCTCGACAGGCGTATGCTCCGCGCCACGCCGCCATTGGCCGCCGCAGCCACCAGAAGTGCAAGGTCATCGATCGAGGCGCGCATCATTCCGGCCGGCCAGTCGGGGAAGCCCACCGGCTCGACCGGCGTGACCGCTCCGTCGACGAGGTCGTAGGGCGTCGCGCGCAGCCGCGCCGGCGTTTCGGAGATGGTCCAGGCGACATGGCCGAGCCTCAGCGGCCGGAACAGGCGTTCGCGCGTCAGGTCCCGCATGTCTTTCCCGGCGATCCGCCCGACAAGGTAGCCGAGCAACGCGTAGCCGATGTTGCAATAATCCCACTGTGCCCCCGGAGCATGCTTCAGGTTGCCGGCACGCGCGTAACGCCCCCCGGCGACGAGATATCCGCGCAGCAGCGCGCCGATTTCCATCGGCGAATCGGCGCCGCGTTGCCGAAAGTCGATCTCGTAATAATGCTCGTCGGAAATGCCCGACATATGCATCAGCAGATGCCGGAACGTGATCGCCGCTGCGGCCTCGCCGAGGATCGCGAAATCGAGATGCGGCGCGATGGGATCGTCGAGCGCGATTGTGCCCTCGTCGACCAGCAGCATGACGGCCTGTGCCGTGATCACCTTGGTGATCGAAGCGATGTGGAACATGGTGTCCGTCGTCGCGGGCTGGCGCCGCCCGAGATCGGCATAACCATAAGCGCGGGTGAAGGACACGGCGCCGTCCCGCGCAATGCCGAGGGCGAGGCCGGGTATGCGCGCCGCCGCCATCTGTTCGGCAACGAACGAGTCGAAACCGCCGGTGGCGCGCACCGGCGAAGGAAGGAGCGCGCCGGCAATGCCGGCAGCGGCTCCGCCGATGAACCCGCGCCGCGAGCTATGCACCATCGCCATGTTCCCATTCCTCCACCCATGATATGTAGGTAGGCGCCTACATATGTGTCAATGACGGGAAGCGACCATGAAGGATTATGTGGCGGAGGTGCGCGGCGCGGCGCTTGGTGCGCGGTTGCGGCGCCTGAGTGCTGCGATCGATGCGGACGCAGCCCGCATCTATGCGGCCATGGGGCTGAGATTCGAGCAGCGCTGGTTCGGCGTGATCAACCAGCTCTCGCTGAACGGACCGATGTCGGTGAGCGAGCTCGCCGCAGTGCTCGGTATCAGCCATGCATCGATCAGCGAAACCCGGCAGTCGCTTGAAAAAGCAGGCCTCGTCCTGTCCGAACCGGATCGGCGGGACGCGCGCCGTCGAACCCTGGCTCTGTCGCGATCGGGAGGCCTGCTCGTTGACCGGCTCCGGCCGCTATGGAGCGCGTTCGACGAGGCCGCGCGTCGCCTCGACGCTGAAGCGGGTGAAGTGACCCAGGCCCTGGCACGTCTCGAGCAAGCTCTGGCGCGACAGTCGCTTCACGACCGCATCGCCGCATTGATCGCCCACCGCGACCAGAACCGGTCGAGAGCGTAAGGCCGGGCACATGGTCGTCTCGAGCCCCAATGACGACAGGAGGTCGAAGGCGGCCCCTCGCGAGTGTTGGATACAAACAGGATTTCGTCTGACACCATCGCCGTGACTCGGGCTTCGCCCGGTTCGCCGGCTCTTTGATACGTTTGCTCGGGTGCTCCTGCCGCTTCGCCGGCCGAAAAAGGACGGGGAGAGCCCCTCCATGGCCACTGCGACCATTGGGACCATTCGCGTCGCGTCCATCGCGGAGGCGCCGGTTCCGGGCTGGCCGCTGGCTCTCGCCGCGCCGGTGCGCCATAAGCGCGCATGGCCGGGGCGGTGCGCATTCTTCATTGTCATTCGACCTTCTCGCTCGGCGGCAAGGAAGCGCGCGCCGTCCGGCTGATGAACGCGTTCGGCGACGCGGCCGTCCACACCGTGCTGAGCGCCATGCCGGACCGGCTCGGCGCGCGGGCGGCGATCGACGCGGGGATCGCGGTGACCTTCCCGGCCGACGCGCCGCCGCTGGCCGGGCGGCCGGCGCCGGGTCGGCTGCGGCGGCTGGCGCGTTACATGCGCGGCTTCGATCTCGTCCTCACCTACAATTGGGGCGCGTTCGACGCGGTGATGGCGCGGCGGCTCTTCGCCAGGATCGGGGGACTTCCGCCGCTCGTCCACCACGAGGACGGGTTCAACGAGGACGAGGCGCGGAAGCTGAAGCCGGGCCGCAACCTCTATCGCCGGCTCGGCCTGCCGGCCGCCTTCCGGCTGATCGTCCCCTCCGGGCGGCTGGAGGATGTCGCGGTGTGGGACTGGGTGCAGCCGCACGCGCGCGTCGTGCGCATTCCCAACGGCGTTCCGGTCGCGCGTTTCCGCGCGGTGCCGGAGCCGGGGGCGATCCCGGGGTTCGAGCGACGGCCGGGCGAGATCGTGATCGGCACCGTCGCCGGGCTGCGCGCGGTCAAGAATCTGCCACGGCTGGTTCGCGCCTTCGCCGCGATGGGGCACAGGGATGCCCGGCTCGTCATCGTCGGCGAGGGCCCGGAAAGCGAGGCGATCGCCGCCGAGGCGCGGGCGCAGGGCGTCGCCGATCGTGTGCTGATGCCTGGCTTCCTCGCCGATCCGGCGCGCTGGATCGGCCATTTCGATATCTTCGCCTTGTCGTCGGACAGCGAGCAGTTCCCGATCTCGCTGGTCGAGGCGATGGCGGCGGGCCTTCCGGCGGTCGCGACGCTGGTCGGCGATGTCCCGCACATCGTGTCGGAGGACAACCGGCCGCTGATCGTCGATCCCGTCGACGAGCCGGCCTTCGCCGCGGCGCTGGACAGCCTCGCCGACCGCGACGACCTGAGGCGCGCGATCGGCGTCGCCAACCGCGAGAAGGCGGCGTCCCGCTATGACGAGGCGGCGATGATTTCGGCCTATGCGCAGCTTTACGGGGCCGCTATCGGGCGCCCGCAGGCATTGACGACCCCGGCATGACCTTTTGCCTGAGACGTGCAAAGCGCCTATAGGCGAGCATCGGGGTATTTCCGGAGGTTGGATGTTCAAGGGTATCAGGCCGATCCTCTATGCGGGGCGCGAGGTGCTGCCGCTGATCGAGGGCGGCAAGGGGGTGGCGGCGACCAACCATATGAGTTCGGGCGCCTGGGCTGCGGCCGGGGGGATCGGGACCGTGTCGGCAGTCAATGCCGACAGCTATGATCCGGACGGTCGGATCATTCCGCAAATCTATCATGCGCTCACCCGCCGCGAGCGGCATGAGGAGCTGATCCAGTACGCGATCGACGGCGCCGTCCAGCAGGTGCAGCGCGCCTATGACATCGCCAACGGCCGCGGCGCGATCAACATCAACGTGCTGTGGGAAATGGGCGGCGCCCAGCGCGTCCTGCAGGGCGTGCTGGAGCGCACCAAGGGCCTCGTCTCCGGCGTCACCTGCGGCGCTGGCATGCCCTACAAGCTGAGCGAGATCGCCTCTTCGCACGGCGTCTCCTACCTGCCGATCATCAGCTCGGCGCGGGCGTTCAGCGCGCTGTGGAAGCGGGCCTATTCCAAGGCGGCCGAATGGCTCGGCGCGGTGGTCTACGAGGATCCGTGGCTGGCCGGCGGCCATAACGGCCTCAGCAACGCCGAAGACCCGCTGGTGCCGCAGGACCCCTATCCGCGCGTCAAGGCGCTGCGCGAGACGATGCGTGCCGGCGGGATCGCAGACAGCGTGCCGATCGTCATGGCCGGCGGCGTCTGGAACCTGAAGGAATGGGAGCACTGGATCGACAATGAGGAGCTGGGGCAGATCGCCTTCCAGTTCGGGACGCGTCCCCTGCTCACCCGGGAAAGCCCGATCCCGGACGGGTGGAAGCAGCGGCTGATGACGCTGGAGGAGGGCGACGTCCTCCTGCACCGCTTCTCGCCGACCGGCTTCTATTCGTCCGCGGTGCGCAACCCGTTCCTGAGGAACCTCGAGGCGCGCTCGCACCGCCAGATCGCCTTCACCAAGGAGGAGATCGGCGACCACAAGTTCCAGCTCGACGTGGGGGTGCTGGGGAAGAAGAATTACTGGGTGACCAAGGGCGACCTGCTGCACGCCCGCGAATGGTATGCGCAAGGCTTCACCGAGGCGCTGAAGACGCCGGACGAGACGCTCGTCTTCGTGACCCCGGCGGAGAAGAAGATCGTCCGCAAGGACCAGGCGGACTGCATGGGCTGTCTCAGCCAGTGCCAGTTCTCGTCCTGGGCGGACAATGAGAAGAACACGACCGGGCGCCTCGCCGATCCCCGCAGCTTCTGCATCCAGAAGACCCTGCAGGACATCGCCCATGGTGGTCCGACCGAGGAGAATCTGATGTTCGCCGGCCATTCGGCGTTCCGGTTCAAGAAGGACCCGTTCTATTCGAACGGCTTCGTGCCGACCGTGCAGCAGCTCATGGAGCGGATTCAGGCGGGGGACTGAAGATGACGCGCATCGCCGCGCTGCTGCTGGTCGTCTTCGGCATCGTTGCGCTGAGCCCGGCCGGCGCGCAGCCGCGCCGCGAGACACCCTATTGGGCCTCGATCGCTTCGGGCGAGGCGATGATGCGGCGGGGCCCGGGACGCAACTATCCCGGCGAGTGGCTCTATGTCCGCCGCGACCTGCCGATCCGCATCGTCGAGGTCTATCAGGAGTGGCGCAAGATCGAGGATCCGGGCGGGACGCAGGGGTGGATGCTCTCCAGTCTGCTCAGCGACGCCCGTACCGCGATCGTCCGCGGCAGTGCGCCGCAGCCGCTGCACGAGCGCGCGGACGCCGCCTCGCCGGTCCGCCATCACGCCCAGCCCGGCGTCGTCGGGCGCATTTCGCGCTGTGCGGGCGGCTGGTGCCGGCTCGATGTCGGCAATCGCGGCGGCTTCATCCGCGCGGACCGGATATGGGGCGTCAATCCCGGCGAGACCGTGGACTGAGCCTGAGAATCGCCAGCAGGCGCGCATGACATCCCTGCCGCCGCCTCCGGACAACTTGCTCGACAACGCCGCCTTGTTCCTCGATTTCGACGGGACGCTGGTGGAGCTGGCTGACACCCCCGACGCAATCCGCGTGTCGCCGGCGCTGGCGCCGATGCTGGAGCGGCTCAGGCGGCGGCTGGATGGGCGGCTTGCGATCGTCAGCGGGCGCTCGCTCGAGGATCTGAAGCGGCATGTGCCGCTCCACGACATCGCCTTTTCGGGCTCGCATGGACTGGAACTCCAGCTCGCCGACGGCACGCATCTGCCGCTCAGCATCCCGATCGGGCTTGAGGACACGCGCGCCGCGATCGAGGCGTTCGCGGCCGGGGCCGACGGCCTGCTCGTCGAGGAGAAGCCGGCGAGTATCGCCCTCCATTATCGCGGCGCGCCCGACGCGGCGGCGCGGGTCGAGGCGTTCATGGCCGCGCTCGCCAAGGCACGCGGGTTCACCTTGCAGGCCGGCCAGATGGTGATCGAGCTGCGGCCCGACGGTGCCAACAAGGGCGACGCGGTGAGGGCCTTCATGACCGATCCGGCCTTCGCCGGTACGACGCCGGTCTTCGTCGGCGACGACCTGACCGACGAGCACGCCTTTGCCGCGGTCGCTGCGCTGGGCGGGGCGGGCGTGCTCGTCGGCCAGCCGCGTGCCACCGCCGCGACCTGCCGACTGGACTCGGTCGCGGCGGTGGCGGCGTGGCTGGGCGCGATCCGCTAGGCGTCGATGAACACCGGTTCCTCGTCCACGATCGCGCCCGACTGGCGGTCGAACAGCCGGCGATAATGGCCGTCCGGATTTGCGAGCAGCGTCTCGTGATTTCCGTCCTCGACCACCCGTCCGTGTTCGAACACCAGGATGCGGTCGAGGGTGCGGACCGTCGAGAGCCGGTGGGCGACGACGATCGCGGTGCGGCCGCGCATCAGCCGGTCCATCGCCTGCTGGATCAGCGCCTCGCTTTCCGAATCCAGGCTCGACGTCGCCTCGTCGAGGATCAGGATCGGCGCGTCCGCGAGGAAGGCCCGCGCCAGCGCGACGCGCTGCCGCTCGCCGCCCGACAGCTTGACGCCGCGTTCGCCGACCAGGGTCGCATAGCCGCGCGGCAGCTTCGCGATGAAGTCGTGCGCGTTGGCGAGCCGCGCCGCATTCTCGACCTCCGCCTGGCTCGCACCGGGGCGGGCATAGGCGATGTTGTCGGCGAGGCTCCTGTGGAACAGGATCGGCTCCTGCTGCACGATCGCGATCTGCGAGCGCAGCGACTGCTGTGTCGCATGGGCGACATCCTGCCCGTCAATCGTCACCCGACCCTCCGTCACGTCGTAGAGGCGCTGGATGAGCTTGACGAAGGTCGTCTTGCCCGATCCCGAATGGCCGACCAGGCCGATCCGCTCGCCACCTTTGATGGTGACGTCGAGATGCTCGTAGAGCGGCGTCTCGTGCCCGCCATAGCGGAAGGTGACGTCTTCGAACCGCACCGCGCCGAGCTCGATCCGGATCGGCACCGCGTCCGGCCGGTCGTCGATGCCGAGCGGCTGGTCGTGAAGTTCGACCAGCTCCTCCATTTCGTTCACCGCGCGCTGGAAGTGGTGGATGTGGAAGCCGATGTCGAACAGATAGCCGTGGACGACGAAATAGCTCGCCAGCACATAGGTGACGTCACCCGGGGTCGCGTGGCCTCGCCACCACAGCCAGATCGCCGTGCCGGTGATCGCGCTGCGCACGATCCAGAGCAGGGCGACCTGGATGGTGCCCGCCCAGGTGTAGCGCCGCCAGGTACGACTGGTCCGTTTCGCCCATTTGGCGAGCAGCCAATCGAGCCTGTCTTCCTCGCGCTCCTCCGCGCCGAACGCCTTGACCACCGCATTGGAGCCGATCGCATCCGCCAGGAGCCCGCCCATCTTCGTGTCCCAGGCATTGGACAGGGTCGCCGCCGGGGCAGCCCAGCGCGAGGCGAGGACGACGGTCAGCGCCACATAGGCGATCGTGCCCGCGGCCATCACGAGGCCGAGCACTGGCCAGTGCCAGCCGAGCAGCATCATCGTGCCGATCATCACGACGAGCGACGGCAGCAGCTGGAGCAGCAGCACGTCGTTCAGCGTGTCGAACGCCCACATGCCGCGGGTGATCTTGCGCACGATCGAGCCGGCGAAGCTGTTGGCATGCCAGTCGGTCGAGAAACGCTGGACGCGGTGGAAGGCGTCGTGGGTCACGTCCTGCATCGTGCGCAGGGTGAAGGGCACGATACCGTGCCAGGCGAAATGCCTGAGTACCACCATAACGAGGCCCAACCCGGCCATCGCCGCGAACAGCATGAGGGCGGTGTCGCGCGCGCCGGCGGCGAGCGCGTCGATCAGCCGGCCGGCGAAGACCGGCACGAACACCTCGACGGCCGTGGCCGCCGTGATCGACAGGGCGATGGCGGCGGCGAGCGGCCGCTGCGCCCGCCAATGGGCGAAGGTGAAGGCGAGGACGGCGCGGATCGAGTCCGCGCGGCCTTTGGCACGTGTCTGGGTCATGAAAGTGAACCGGCGCAGACGCGCCGTCTCCAATGCGTTTCCGATGTGGGGCGATTCGGGCGTCAGGGCCCGGATCAGGGTGGCTTCAGAACCTAATGGCGGTATCGCCCGATGGTCCGTAAGGCCTGGAGGCGGACTGTGGTCGACACTGTCATCAAACGCCTCCTCTTGTTTCGCGTTGGAACGGAGCGCCTGTAGCATCGTCGATCGCGACGGGCAACTGCCCCCGTCATGACGGAACCGGATCGACGGCCGCGAGTCCTTCCCTTCATGCGAGATGAGCGGAACGAAGGGCGCGGGTTCCCGAGACCGGCGCGAGGGGCGGCACGATGAGCGGGCTCGACCTGTGGCCGATCGGCAATTGCCAGGTGAGCGCGCTGATCGACGACGCGGCCGGATTCGTCTGGGGTTGCCAGCCGCGGGTGGATGGCGATCCCCTGTTCTGCGCACTGCTCGAGCCGAAGGAGCAGGATGCGCGTCCGCGCGGCCTGTGGCGTATCTCGCTGGAGAACCAGAGCACGGCCAGCCCCCGCTACATCAAGAACACGCCGATCCTCGTCACCCGCCTCACCGACGCCGACGGTGGCGCGATCGACGTCTACGATTTCTGCCCGCGTTTCGAGCGGACCGGGCGCATGTACCGGCCGGTCGCGTTCGTGCGGGTCGTTCGGCCGGTGTCCGGCGCGCCGCGCCTCAAGGTCGAGCTCGATCCGGCGAAGGACTGGGGCGCCGCTCCGGCCGAGCGGACCAGCGGCACCAATCATATCCGCTATCTGCTGAAGCCCCAGCCTCTGCGGCTCACCACCGATGCGCCGGTCATCCACCTCCTCGAAGGGCGCAGCTTCCGGATCGAGAAGGACCTGCATTTCTTCCTGGGACCCGATGAGCCGTTCGTCGGCAACGTGACCCAGGTGCTGGCGACGATGCTGCACCAGACCGCAGATCACTGGCGCGACTGGGTGCGCGGACTCGCCATTCCGCTCGAATGGCAGCGCAACGTGATCCGCGCCGCGATCACGCTGAAGCTGTGCCAGCACGAGGAAACCGGCGCGATTGTCGCGGCGCTCACCACCTCGATCCCCGAGGCGGCGAATTCGGGCCGCAACTGGGACTATCGCTACTGCTGGATCCGCGACGCCTATTACACCGTCCAGGCGTTGAACCGGCTCGGCGCGCTCGATGTGCTGGAAGGTTATCTTTCCTACCTGCGCAACATCGTCGACGAGGCGAAAGGCGGGCATATCCAGCCGCTCTATGCCGTCTCCGGCGAGCCGAAGCTGGAGGAGAGGGCTGCCGACAGCCTGGCCGGCTATCGCGGGATGGGGCCGGTGCGCGTCGGCAACGCCGCCTATACCCAGGTTCAGCACGACGCCTACGGCCAGATCGTCCTGTCCAACACCCATGCCTTCTTCGACGAGCGGCTGCTTCGCAAGGCGACGGCGGACGATTTCACCTCGCTCGAACGCGTCGGCGAACGGGCATGGGAGACCCATGACCAGCCCGATGCAGGCCTGTGGGAGTTCCGCACGCGTACCTCGGTGCACACCTATTCCTCGGTGATGAGCTGGGCGGCGTGCGACCGGCTCGCCAACATCTCACAGGAGCTGGGTATCGGCGAACGCGAGGCGGTGTGGCGCGAGCGCGCCGACGCGGTTCGCGCGGCGATCGAGGAGAAAGCCTGGCTGCCCGACGCCCGGCGCTTCGCCGCGACCTTCGGTGGCGATGAACTCGACGCGAGCCTGCTCCAGCTGCTCGACATGCGGTTCCTGAATGCGGACGATCCCCGCTTCGTCGCCACCTTCGAGGCGGTCGAGAAGGGACTGAGGCGTGGCGAGCATATGCTGCGCTACGCGAACGAGGACGATTTCGGCTTGCCCGAGACGGCGTTCAACTTCTGCACGTTCTGGCTGATCGAGGCCTTGCATCTGATCGGCCGAAGCGACGAAGCCCGCGCGCTCTATGCCAGGATGCTGGAAAGGCTGACTCCGGCGGGCCTGCTGTCCGAAGACACCGACTTCGAGACCGGGGAGCTGTGGGGGAACTACCCGCAGACCTATTCGCTTGTCGGACTCATCAACTGCGCCGGGCTCCTGTCCCGGCCGTGGAGTGCTGTCCGTTGAGCCGCCTGATCGTCATTTCCAACCGCGTGTCGACACCGAAACCGCGCAGCGCCGGCGCGCAGGGCGGCCTTTCGGTCGCGCTGGCGGCCGCGCTCAGGGAATATCGCGGCATCTGGTTCGGCTGGTCGGGCGGGAAGACCGAGGCATTCACCGGCCAGATCAACCTCCACCGCGAGGACGGCGTCACCACCGCGACGATCGACCTCGAGGAGCAGGACGTCGACGAATATTATAACGGCTATGCGAACCGGACATTGTGGCCGCTCTTCCACTACCGGATCGACCTTGCCGAATATGACCGCAGCTTCGGTGCCGGCTACGAGCGAGTCAACGAACGGTTTGCCGAGACGGTCTCGCCGCTGATCGAGCCGGACGATCTCGTCTGGGTTCACGACTATCACCTGATCCCGCTCGGCCAGCAGCTGCGGCAACGCGGCCTCGGCAACCGGATCGGCTTCTTTCTCCACATCCCCTGGCCGCCGCACCGGCTGATGGTGTCGCTGCCCTTTCACCAGCGGCTGGTCCGATCGATGCTCGCCTACGACCTGATCGGCTTCCAGTGCGTCGAGTGGCTGGAGAGCTTCCACCATTATGTGGCGCGCGAGCTCGGCGGGACGGTGGACGCGGACGGCACGATCGAGCTGGATGGCCGGCGGGTACAGACCGCCGCCTTTCCGATCGGCGTCGACGTCGCCGAATTCGAGACCCTGCTCGACACGAAGGACGCGCAGAACGCCTATGGCACGCTGCGCACCAGTGCGGCCGGGCGGCGGATGATCATCGGCGTCGACCGGCTCGACTATTCGAAGGGGATCGAGGAGCGCTTCGCCGGCTACCGCCGCTTCCTCGAGGAGAATCCTGACTGGCTGGGCCGGGTCTCGCTGCTCCAGATCGCGCCGCCCTCGCGCGACGAGGTCCATACCTATCAGGCGATCCGCGACACGCTCGACGCGCTCTCCGGGCGGATCAACGGCGAGTTCGCCCATGTCGACTGGGTGCCGATCCGCTATGTCAACCAGGGCTATCCGCGCGCCGGCCTCGCCGGCTTCTACCGCGCCTCGGACGTGGCGCTGGTGACGCCGTTGCGCGACGGAATGAACCTGGTCGCCAAGGAATATGTCGCGGCGCAGGATCCGAAAGATCCCGGCGTGCTGATCCTGTCGCGCTTCACCGGGGCGGCGCACCAGCTGGGCGAGGCGATCCTGATCAACCCCTACAGCAAGGACGAGGTCTCGGACGCGATCCGCAGTGCGCTGGCCATGCCGCGGGCAGAGCGGCGGCGGCGCTGGGAGGCGCTGATCGACAATGTCCGGCGCGAGGACGTGCTCGCCTGGCGGCATGCGTTCGTCGCCGCGCTGGCCGGCGAGGCAGCGGACTCCCTTGAGCCCGAGTCGGAAGCGGCGGGGACGGTGCCCGCCTGATCTTCTAGGATGCGGCCCGGCCGAACGGGGCGTCGATGGACGGCGACGGCTCGGTGAACCAGGCGGCGCCGTCGTCGGTCACGTGGAAATGGTCCTCGAGGCGGATGCCGAAGCGGTCCGGGATGACGATCATCGGCTCGTTCGAGAAGCACATGCCCCGTGCGAGCGGCGTCCTGTCGCCGCGGACGAGATAGGCAGGCTCGTGGATCGACAGGCCGATGCCGTGGCCGGTGCGGTGCGGCAGGCCCGGAAGCTGGTAATCGGGCCCGAGGCCGGCGCGTTCCAGCACGCGGCGGGCGGCGGCGTCGACTGTCTCGCAGAGGCGGCCGGGCCGGACCGCGTCGAAGGCGGCCTGCTGGGCCTCCTGCTCCAGCGCCCAGATCGATCGCTGCTCGCCGGTCGGCTGGCCGAAGACATAGGTGCGGGTGATGTCGCTGTGATAGCCCTCGATCGTGCAGCCCGTATCGATCAGCACCACATCGCCCTCAGCCAGCGCGGTGTCGCCGGGGAGGCCGTGCGGGAAGGCAGTGGAGCGTCCGAACTGGACGATGCAGAAGCTGGACCCGGCGGCGCCCAGCGCCCGATGCGCCTCGTCGATGAAGCGGCGGACTTCGCTCTGGCGGATGCCTTCATGGAGAATGCGGGCAGCGCGGCGCTGCACCTCCAGCGTCATCGTCTTGGCCTGGCGCATCAGGGCGAGCTCGGCCGGCGATTTCGTCATCCGGCAGCCGTCGATCACGGCCGAACCCTCGACGATCTCGACCTGCGGCGCGGCGCGGCGGATGCGATCGACGAACAGGAACGCGAGAGCGGGATCGACCGCCAGACGGGTCGCCCCAAGTTCGCGTAGCGCCCCCGCGACCAGCTCGGACGGGCTCTCGTCTTCCTGCCAGAGGCGGAGGTCGGCCTCGATGTGAAGGTCGGCCTCGAGGCTGCCGAGCTCGAAATGCGGACAGACGAGGATCGGATCGCCGGTGACCGGAAGCAGCATCGCCACCAGCCGCTCGCTCGCGCCCCAGGGGACGCCGGCGAAATAGCGCAGGCTCATGCCGGCGCCGACGAGAAGGGCTTCCGCCCCGGCGTCGCGGGTCAGGCGGCGCGCCCGCTCGATCCGTGCCAACCGCTCGTCACGGCCGATGGGGGGTGCACGCTCGGTCCAGGGCCGGAGACCGGCGAGCTCGTCCTGCGCGGTCGAGCCGCCGATCCCTGCTGTCATCGTGTCACCCGTCAGCGTGTCAGCGGCAGCGGACCTGGTCTTGCTGCTGCTCGACGGTGCGGCCGAGCAGGGCGCCCAGCACGCCGCCGACGATCGTGCCGCCCGCGCGGCTGCGGCCGCCGTCGATGGCGCGACCGATCAATGCGCCGGCGCCGGCGCCGATCACGAGGCCGGTCGTGCCGTCGTTGCGGCGGCAGTAATAGCGCCCGTCCGAGCCACGATAGACCTGGTCGTTCGCACCGAGCGTCCGCTCCTGGTAACGCGGATCGTCCCGATAGTAGCGCGACGCGTCATAATCGCGCACGTAAGCGTCGTCGCCATAACGGTCGCCGTAGCGGTCATTGTTGCGATAGTCGTCGCGATACTGTCCGCGGCGGCTCGCGTCCTCATAGCGCTGGCGTTCGCGCTCATAGAGATCCTGTTCGGCATCGAAGCGCCGCTGCGCCTGATCCCAGCGCGCTTGTTCCGCCCGGGTCTGGGCGAAAGCGGGAGTGGAGAGCGCCGAAGCCGAAATGGCGAGCGCCAGTGCAATCTTGGTGATCCTCATCGGGAGTCTCCTTACGCGACCGTTACATCTTCTCGCATGCCGGCCCATCAAAGCCAAGCCGCGAAGCCCTGATCTGCCTCAGCGCGCGACCGGCCGGGCGGTTCCGGGCGCACGCATTCGAAACCGCTATCCGCAGTGGCGGAAGAAGCTGGCGATACGCTCGCGCTGCGGGCCGGTGGCGTCCATCTGCTTGGCCGTGCCGTCCGCGGTCAATGTCAGTTCGCCGGTCGTGCGGAAACGCTGCAGGACAGGGTCGCGGGTGGGGACGGTGGTGCTGAGATAGGGCAGGTCCTCCGTATCCAGTGTCGCAGGCAGGGTGGCGGCGAGCTGGCCGGAAGACAGGCGGAATTCGGGCCGGGTGTCGGCCGGCGGGGCGCGCCAGAGCGTGACCTGTCCCGAGCCGCGCTCGCAGCTCAGGCCGAGATGGAGGAGATCGGTGTCGGGAAGCTCGAAGGCGAGGGTGCGCGAATCCCCTTCGCCGCGCAGGCTCCAGTCGAGCCCGTCACGATCCTGCGCGGCGAGCGGCGCGGCAAGGCCGATGGCGACGAGGATCAGCGGCAAACGGTATCGCATCAGGAGCCCTCCCTTGTGTCGGCGCCTCTCTAGGCCGGACCGGGCTTTCCGGGGGCTGAACGGAAAAGGGGCGGACGCGGCCATTCGTGCCGCGCCCGCCCCTTTTGGGCTCGTGGGTGTGCCGGTCAGCGGCTGGCGAGCGCCGGCCGGTTCGTCTGGCGTTGGGCCAGCGCGACCAGCGCGGCGCGCTGGGGTGCGGTGGCGGCGACGAGATCGGCGACGCAGGCCTCGGCCCGCGCCTGGCCCCGGGCGTCGGCGGGCGAGGGCGCGCCGCAGGCGGTGCGGGCGGCGTGGAGCAGGCGCAGGTCGAGCGTCGCCTGTCCGGCGGCAGTGGAGAGATCGAGATCGGCATGGCCGACCGCGATCTGCCGATCCTCCTGCGCGGAGGCGGGCATGGCGGCAAGGGCGACCGCAACAGCGGCGGCGATGGCGAGGGTCTTCATGGCTGTCTCCCGAGTTCGAATGGAGTGCAGCCAGCGCTGGCGATGTCCTCCTCTACATAAGTTGCATATCGAAACGCAATCAACGATATTGCACGACCATTCTGCAAAAGTGCAGAATGACGTGCACCGTGAACCCGGCGCAGGGGAAGCCATGGCCGCCGCATCGCTTGACTGGGACGATCTCAAATATTTCCTCGCCGTGGCGCGCACCGGCAGCACGCTGGGCGCGGGCCGGGCGCTCAAGGTCAGCCAGACGACGGCGGCGCGGCGGATTACGGCGTTCGAGGACCGGCTTGGCCTCATCCTCTTCGAGCGGCGGCAGGCCGGCTATGCGCTCACCCCCGCGGGCGAGGCGCTGGTCGCGCGGGCCGAGGCGATGGAGGCCGCCGCCGCGGCCTTCTCCGAGGCCGCCGGCGCCCAGTCGCGCGAGGTGAGCGGCTCCGTTTGCGTTACAATGCTGGAGCTCTACGCGGTCACGATAGCGCCGCCGATCCTGCGCGACCTTCATGCCGCCCATCCGGGCCTGCGCGTTCAGCTCGACACGGCCGACCTGCCGCGCAACCTTGGTGCCGGGGAGGCGGAGGTGGCGCTGCGCGGCGTCTACGGCATGCCGGAGGACAGGAGCCTCGTCGGCCGCCGGATCGCGGCCGACCCTTGGACGCTCTATTGCAGCCGGGACTATGCCGCCGCCCACGCCCGCCCCTGCAGCGCCGCCGACCTCAGGCAGCATCAGATTATCGGCGGCGGCGGCGAGAAGATCTGGCCGATGTACCGTGCCTGGCTGCGGCGTCACCGGCTCGAGGAGGCGGTGACGATGCAGCACAGCTCCGGCATCGGCCTGCTCGCTGCGGTGCGCGCCGGCGCCGGGCTCGCCGTATTGCCAAGCTTCATCGCCGACCGCGATCCGGACCTGGTCCGTGTGCTGGACCCGATCACCGGCGATCGGGCGGAGCTGTGGCTGTTGACCACCGAACGGCTGCGTCACACGCCGCGGGTCCGGGCGGTGATGGACTTCCTCGGCGCACGGCTGACCCGGCTGGCGCGGACGGAACCGATATCGAATGCGGGACGCTGGGCGGCCTGAAGGGCCGCTGCGGCGGCCGGCCGAGACCACCGCGAGAGTCCGATCTTCGCCGCCGCCGGCCGGACAGGCCGCTCCCGTCACGCCTCGCTCAAAGGGCGCTGGCGCCCGGCAATACAGAACGCAGTATAAGGTTATATAATACCACAAAGATGTATCTCTACAAAACATGTAGCTTTACATTGTAAGATCACTGATCTTTGCGCTTTTGCGAGCAAACTTGGCTTTTACTCCAAAATGGATCATAGTTGACTTCGCACGATTAACTATATTCACGTTTCGTAAAACTTTGAGGCGCAGCTTTCATCGTGCAGGTGACATTAAGGGGATGATGTCATGTCGTTTCTGAGCAGCGAGTTTGCGCGAGCCCGGCACCGTATGAATACTTCGGGATTCGCCTGTACGTCGACGGAGAGTATGCGGCTGGCGCATACGGCTGGCTTCGCCATGGCCAATTATGATGCCCGGCGTGAACGCGACAGTTTCTTCCCGGAAGGGCTGTTCGCCGATCCCGCATGGGACATCCTGCTGGATCTTTACGTCGCCAGATATCTTGGCAAGCCGATCGGCGTGTCGAGCGCCTGTGTTGGTGCCAGCGTGCCGCAGACCACGGGCCTGCGCTGGCTCGAGAGGCTTGTCGATCTCGGCCTCGTCAGCCGTTCGCGTCGCGATGGACGGTCGATCACCGTTCGCCTGACCGAGGAGACCGCGGACCGGATGACGGACCTGCTGGCGGCGATGAGCGCCAAGATCGGCCCGGCGTGCATGGGCGCGGCGAGTGTGATGGGGGGTGTGGCGGCGGCTTGACCCGCCTGCCACCGACACCGCCGTCGCCGAGGTTCGTGGTGTTCCCGTGGCGGTGGCTCCGGCATGCCGCGACAAAAGGGGGCGGGAACGAAGAGCGCGGCCAGCGCGACGGCGGTGAAGGCCCCGTTCCTGCCGCCCTCGTTGACCGGGTGGTCGTGCCCCGAGAGTCCGAGCCGACAGTCTGCTGCCGATCCTGAAGACGATGCGCTGTTGCGCTTTCACGCAGACAGGCCGGATCTCCGACACCTTGTCGCAGGACGACCGACGCTCGTCGAAACGTCGCCAGGAGCCTTGGGCCACGCCGATAGACCGGCGGGGCCGCCCGCCCGCACGCAAGCGGCCAAAGGAGAGCCTCATGATCGCCCGCCTGTGGACGACCGGGATCAAGCCGGATCGCGTCGACGCCTACGAGAGTTTCGCGCGCGATATCTCGCTGCCCATGTTCAGGGCCCAGGACGGATTCATCGGCTGCCTGATGTATCGGGACGACACTGTCGCCCGCGTGCTGACCATGTGGCGGGACATGGCCGCAGTCGAGGCGCTCGGCCAGTCCGATTCCTACCGGGCCACCGTCGCCCGGATCCTCGATGCGGATATTCTTTCCGGGGATCAGGGCACGGATGTCGCGACCTTGCATCTGGTCGAGGTGGACGGACTTCTGAGCGACGTGCCGTAGCGCCGGGGCGCGCCCGCACCCGACGCCGGCATTTGCCCGCCCGATGGTGGCGCGTCGCGTTCCGGGCCCGCAGGGACTCGTCTAATCCGCCAGTTCCACCGCTACGGCCGTTGCCTCGCCGCCGCCGATGCAGAGGCTCGCCACGCCACGCTTGCCGCCGCGGTTCTGGAGGGCGGCGATAAGGGTGGCGAGGACGCGGGCGCCGCTGGCGCCGATCGGGTGGCCGAGCGCAGTCGCTCCGCCGTTCACGTTGATCCTGTCGTGCGGGATGGAGAGGTCGCGCATCGCGATCATGGCGACGGCAGCGAAGGCCTCGTTGACTTCGAACAGATCGACGTCGGTCACCTGCCAGCCGGCCTTGTCGAGAACCTTCTGCATGGCGTTGACCGGGGCGGTGGTGAACCTGGCCGGCAGGTGGGCGTGGGCGGCGGTCGCGACGATGCGGGCGACGGGCTTGAGGCCGGCCGCGTCGGCGACGCTCTGGCGGGTGAGGACGAGGGCGGCGGCGCCGTCGCTGATCGAGCTGGCGTTGGCCGCGGTGATCGTGCCGTCCCTGGCGAAGGCGGGCTTCAGCGTCGGGATCTTCTCGGCATTGCCCTTGGGCGGCTGCTCGTCGGCCGCGACAGTGTCGGTGCCCTTGCGTGTGGCAACCTCGACGGCGACGATCTCGCGGTCGAAGGCGCCGGAGGCCTGGGCGGCCTGGGCGCGGGCGAGAGAAGCAATGGCGTAGTCGTCCTGCGCCTGCCTCGTGAACTGGTATTCCTGCGCGGTGTCCTCGGCGAACGTGCCCATGGCGCGGCCGGGCTCGTAGGCGTCCTCGAGGCCGTCGAGGAACATGTGGTCCATGACCCGGTCGTGGCCCATGCGGGCGCCGCCGCGATGCTTCTGGAGGATATAGGGGGCGTTGGTCATGCTCTCCATGCCGCCCGCGACGAGATAGTCGACATTGCCGGCGGCGAGCGCCTCGGCGCCCATGATGACGGTCTGCATGCCCGAGCCACACATCTTGTTGACCGTGGTCGCCTCGACCGAATCGGGCAGGCCCGCCTTGAGTGCGGCCTGGCGGGCGGGGGCCTGGCCGAGGCCGGCGGGGAGGACGCAGCCCATGTAGATGCGTTCGATGTCATCGCCGTTCACGCCGGCGCGCTCGACCGCCGCCCTCACCGCGGCGGCGCCGAGATCGACGGCGGTGGCGCCGGCGAGGCTGCCCTGGAAGCTGCCCATCGGGGTGCGGGCGTAGGACAGGATGACGACGGGATCGGTGGCGGTCATGCGGGCGACTCCTCGAAGATGTTGCAGCGCACATAAGCGAGGGGCGCGGCTTGTTCAAATTCCGGCGAACGTGTTCCGGATCCGATACGATTCTGCTATGAGCGGGCCATGCGATGGGGACCGCCCGTGTTGGGAACTGCCGCGGCGCTGTTCGGCGTCTCCCTCGCCGCACAGCCCCCGGCTCCGGCGCCGCAATGGGACTGGCCGGCGCGGATGGCGAACGCACAGGTCCTGCCAGCCGAAACGCCGCCAGAGCGGCTCAGCGAGATGATGCGCGGCTTCACCCGGGCGCTCGGCGTACGCTGCTCCTACTGCCATGTCGGTGAGGAGGGGGCGCCGCTTTCGACCTACGATTTCGCCTCCGACGCCAACCCGAAGAAGGCGATCGCGCGGGGCATGATGACGATGACGTGGCAGCTCAACCGGCAGACCCTGCCCGCGATTCCGGGGCTGAGCGAACCGCGGGTGACCTGCTTCACCTGCCATCGTGGCGCAACCGAGCCCGCCACCGCCCCTCCCGCGACGGGATAGCCCTACACTACAGTCCGCCTCTGGCCTCTGACGCGGCGTCGCGAAAGGCGCGCGCCAGCGGATGATCGGCCGGCCAGTCCGGCCCGCGGAGCAGGCCGATGGTGCGCTTCAAAGGAAAGCCTGCGAGCGCGGGAGAAGCGATCCCGGCGCTGGCGAGGCTGGCGGGGATGACGGTGATGCCCTGGCCGGCGCGGACCATGGCGAGCGCGCGATCGTCATTCGGTGAGCGGAAGCTGAAGGGAGGGCGCACGCCGCGCTCGGTGAAGAAGCGGCTGGTCTCGGCCAAAACCTCGCAGGACCGGCGGGCGATCATCGTGTCGCCGGCGACCTCCTCGGGCGCCACCTCGGCGCGATCGGCAAGGCGGTGCGTGACGGGGAGGGCGAGGCAATAGCCTTCTTGCCAGAGCGGTTCGGCCGGGCGGGTCTCGCTCGGGCGGATCAGGGTGAGGGCGAGATCGAGGCGACCGGCGGCGATTGCGCTGGACAGCTCGCGCTCGCTGCCTTCCATGATCTCTGCGGGTTCGGGGCCGGCATAGGCACCGAGTGCGGTTTCGAGGAAATGGGTGGAGACGCTGGCGAGGATGCCCAAACGGACGGCGCGAAGCGGCGGGGCGACACCGGTGACGCTCTCTTCGGCAAGGTGGAATTCGCGTTCGATCGCGCGGGCATGGGCGAGCAGGCGATTGCCGGCCTCGGTCAATTGAACGCGGCGGTTGGAGCGGGCGAAGAGCCGAGCGCCGAGCCGCTTCTCCAACTCGGTGATGCCGGCAGACAGGGTCGGCTGGGCGACGTTGATCTGAAGGGCGGCGCGTGTGAAGTTGCCGGCGTCGACCACGGCAAGGAACTGGCGGAGATGGGTGCGGCTGATCATAGTTAATTCCTATGGCAAAGGCATCGATCTTTCAATTTTTACGATGGTGCCGGCTGCGCTATGGGCGCGGACAAAGGGAGAGGAATATGTCCGGACTGGGCCTCGATTTTGCGCTCGGCGAAATGGCCGACACGATCCGCGACACGACGCAGCGCTTCGCCGGAGAGCGGATCGCGCCGCTGGCCGCGAGGATCGACGCGGAGGACTGGTTCCCGACCGAGCTGTGGCCCGAGATGGGCGCGCTTGGCCTGCATGGCATCACCGTGGCGGAAGAGGATGGCGGGCTCGGGCTCGGCTATCTCGAGCATGTCGTGGCGCAGGAGGAGGTGGCGCGGGCGTCGGCCTCGATCGGGCTGAGCTATGGCGCGCACTCAAACCTGTGCGTGAACCAGATCCGGCGCTGGGCCAATGCCGAACAGAAGGCGAAATACCTCCCCAAGCTGATTTCCGGCGAGCATGTCGGAAGCCTCGCCATGTCGGAAGCCGGGGCGGGCAGCGATGTCGTCTCGATGAAGCTGAAGGCCGAGAAGAAGGGCGACCGCTACGTCCTCAACGGCACCAAATTCTGGATCACCAATGCGGCCTATGCCGACACGCTCGTGGTGTATGCCAAGACCGGCGAAGGCTCGCGCGGGATCACGACCTTCATCATCGAGAAGGACATGAAGGGTTTCGCGATCGGGCAGAAGCTCGACAAGATGGGGATGCGGGGATCGCCGACGGCGGAGCTGATCTTCGACGAGTGCGAAGTGCCCGAAGAGAATGTGATGGGGCCGCTGAACGGCGGCGTCGGCGTGCTGATGAGCGGGCTCGATTATGAGCGGACCGTGCTCGCCGGCATCCAGCTCGGCATCATGCAGGCCTGCCTCGACGTGGTGCTGCCTTATGTGCGCGAGCGCAAGCAGTTCGGGCAGGCGATCGGGTCGTTCCAGCTCATGCAGGCGAAGGTCGCGGACATGTATGTCGCGCTCAATTCGGCGCGGGCCTATGTCTACCAGGTCGCAAGAGCGTGCGATGCCGGCAAGACGACGCGTTTCGACGCGGCCGGCGCGATCCTCTACGCGTCGGAGAACGCGGTGAAGGTGGCGGGTGAGGCGATCCAGGCGCTGGGCGGCGCCGGCTACACCAGGGACTGGCCGGTCGAGCGCTATTTCCGCGACGCCAAGCTGCTCGACATCGGCGCGGGGACCAACGAAATCCGCCGCATGCTGATCGGTCGCGAGCTGATCGGGGCCGGCGCGTGATCTGGTTGCAGCTTTCGGCCGGCGCCATGGTGCTGACGGCGGGCGCGCATTCCGTGCTCGGTGAGCGACGCCTCATCGTTCCGATCCTGGCGCTCGACGGCGAGATCATGCGCAAGCCACTGGCCCGCAGGATCGTGCGCCTGGCGTGGCATTTCACCTCGCTGCTCATGATTCTGAGCGCAGTCACCGTCCTTTGGGCAGAGACGCCGCCGGCCGTGATCGTCGTGACCGGCGCGGTCTGGCTGGCAGTCGGGCTGATCGATGCGGTCGTTACCCGTGGCCAGCATGTCGGCTGGCCGCTGCTCGCGGCATCTGGCGCCTTCGCACTTCTCGGGTCACTCGCGTGAACACCGGGCGTGGTCCGCAACCGTCTGCCATGCGGCTGTCCGCACTACGGACCCTGTTGGAATTTGCCCGGGGCCGAACGGATTTGGGGGATTGGCTGTGACTCTTCTGGCGAGCAAGATCGACGAGAATGGTGACACCTTCCGCGCCTATACGGCGCATAACCGGCGGCTGGCCGAGGAGTTGCGCGCGAAGGTCGCCGAGACGGCGCTGGGCGGGAACGAGAAATCGCGCGAGCGACATGTGTCGCGCGGCAAGCTGCTGCCGCGCGAGCGGGTGGAGCGGCTCCTCGATCCGGGCTCGCCCTTTCTGGAGATCGGGCAACTTGCCGCTTGCGATCTCTACGAAGGTGAGGTGCCGGCGGCGGGGATGATCGCTGGCATCGGCCGGGTGTCGGGGCGCGAGACGATGATCGTGTGCAACGATGCCACGGTGAAGGGCGGCACTTATTATCCGATGACGGTGAAGAAGCATCTGCGCGCGCAGGAGATCGCGCTGCAGAACCGGCTGCCGTCGGTCTATCTGGTGGACTCGGGCGGCGCGAACCTTCCGCATCAGGCCGAGGTCTTTCCCGACCGCGAGCATTTCGGGCGCATCTTCTACAACCAGGCGCAGATGAGTTCGCAAGGGCTCGCCCAGATCGCCTGCGTGATGGGAAGCTGCACGGCGGGCGGCGCCTATGTGCCGGCGATGAGCGACGAGACAGTGATCGTGCGCAACCAGGGCACGATCTTCCTCGCCGGCCCGCCGCTGGTGAAGGCGGCGACGGGCGAGGTCATCTCGGCGGAGGACCTGGGCGGCGGCGATCTCCATGCGCGCAAGAGCGGCGTGGTCGATCATCTGGCCGAGAATGACGAGCATGCGCTCAGCATCGTTCGCGACATCATGGCCCGGCTGAACACGGTGAAAGAGGTCGACATCGACCTTGCCGAGCCGGTGGCGCCGAAGCTCGATCCGGAGGGGCTTTACGGAGTGATCCCGGACGATGTGCGCACGCCCTATGACGTGCATGAGATCATCGCGCGGATCGTGGACGGCAGCGAGTTTCACGAGTTCAAGCCGCTCTACGGCTCGACGCTGGTTTGCGGGTTCGCGCGCATCTGGGGCATTCCGGTCGCGATCCTCGCGAACAACGGCATCCTGTTTTCGGAGAGCGCACTGAAGGGCGCCCACTTTATCGAGTTGGCCTGCCAGCGGCGGGTGCCCTTGCTGTTCCTCCAGAACATCTCGGGCTTCATGGTCGGTGGCAAATATGAGGCGGAGGGAATCGCCAAGAACGGCGCCAAGCTGGTGACGGCAGTTGCGACGGCGAGCGTGCCGAAGATTACCGTCCTGATCGGCGGCAGCTTCGGCGCCGGCAACTACGGCATGTGCGGGCGCGCCTATAGCCCCCGCTTCCTCTTCACCTGGCCCAATTCGCGCATCTCCGTGATGGGCGGCGAGCAGGCGGCGAGCGTGCTGGCCACCGTGCACAAGGATGCGGACAGCTGGACGCCCGAGCAGGCCGAGGCGTTCAAGGCGCCGGTCCGCCAGCGCTACGAGGACGAGGGCAATCCCTATCACGCGACTGCGCGGCTGTGGGACGACGGGGTGATCGACCCCGCCCAGACGCGCGACGTACTGGGCCTTGCTTTCTCCGCGACCCTGAACGCACCCATTCCCGAACGGGCGAAGTTCGGAATATTCAGGATGTGACGATGGCGAAGGATCGGCTCTTTCTTCTGGACAATGAGTTCCTTGACGGGGCCCTCGGCAGGGGCTCCTTCTATTGCCGCGACTGCATGCTGCTGAACGGTCTGATCGCGGCGTTTCCCGAGCAAGCATCGCGGCTGGACATCGTTCGCATTCCCTTTCCGAGACCGCGTGTCACGGTGATCGAAGCGATCGGGGAAGCCAATCAGGCATTGCCCGTCCTTGTGCTCGCCGACAACGGGCCCGCCAACCTCCCAACCGGGGCGGACGGTGGACCGCACTTCGTCAGCGACTTTCTCGGGTTGCTCCAGGCGCTCCACATCCGCCACGGCTTTCCGGAACCGCATCCATGATCACATCTCTCCTCATCGCGAACCGGGGCGAGATCGCCTGCCGTGTCATCCGGACGGCCCGGAAACTCGGTATCCGCACGGTCGCGGTCTATTCGGACGCGGACGCCAGGGCGCTGCATGTGCGCGAGGCGGACGAGGCGGTGCATATCGGGCCGTCCCCGGCGCGCGAGAGCTATCTCGTCGGCGAGAAGATCATCGCGGCGGCGAAGCGGACCGGGGCGGAGGCGATCCATCCGGGCTACGGGTTCCTGTCCGAGAATGCGGCGTTCGCGCAGGCGGTGATCGATGCTGGGCTGATCTGGGTCGGGCCGAAGCCGGCCTCGATCACCGCGATGGGCCTCAAGGATGCGGCCAAGAAATTGATGGCGGAGGCCGGGGTGCCGGTGACGCCGGGCTATCTCGGCGAGGATCAGGACCCGGCGCGGCTGAAGACGGAGGCGGACGCGATCGGCTATCCGGTGCTGATCAAGGCGGTGGCCGGCGGCGGCGGCAAGGGGATGCGGCGGGTCGACGCGGCGGCGGATTTCGCCGACGCGCTGCTCTCGTGCAAGCGCGAGGCGGCGTCCTCGTTCGGCGACGACCGGGTGCTGATCGAGAAATACATCCTGCGCCCGCGCCATATCGAGGTGCAGGTGTTCGGCGACACGCACGGCAATGTCGTCCACCTGTTCGAACGCGACTGCTCGCTGCAGCGGCGTCACCAGAAGGTGATCGAGGAGGCGCCGGCGCCGGGCATGGACGAGGCGACGCGTGCGGCGGTGTGCGGCGCGGCGGTGAAGGCGGCGCAGGCCGTCGACTATGTCGGCGCGGGAACGATCGAGTTCATCGCCGACGCCAGCGAGGGGCTTCGGGCCGACCGCATCTGGTTCATGGAGATGAACACGCGCCTCCAGGTCGAGCATCCGGTGACCGAGGAGATCACCGGGCAGGATCTGGTCGAATGGCAGTTGCGGGTGGCGAGTGGGGAGCCGCTGCCGCTCCGCCAGGAGGAGCTGTCGATCAACGGCTGGGCGATGGAGGCGCGGCTTTATGCTGAGGATCCGTCGAAGGGCTTCCTGCCTTCGATCGGTCGACTTGATCTTCTGACTTTGCATGCCGGCGCGGGACGTGTGGAGACCGGCGTCGAACAGGGCGATCAGGTCAGCAGCTTCTACGACCCGATGATCGCCAAGCTGATCAGCTCGGGATCAAATCGGGACGATGCGATCGACGGATTGGCGGCGAAGCTGGTCAACATCAACGTCTGGCCAGTCCGCACCAATGCGGGGTTTCTGTACCGCGCTGCCACGCATCCCGACTTCCGCGGCGCGGATATCGATACCGGGTTCATTGAACGCCATCTCGACGCGCTCCTGCCGCCCGAAACGCCAAGCGATGGAGCGCTCCAGGAGGGACTCGCGACGCTGCGCTGGAACGACAACGCCTACGAGAATGCGCCCTGGAATGGCGGGCTGGTCGGTATGCGGCTGAATGGATCGACCAAGGCCAAGTCGTTCGTTTGCGTGGACGGTCGCCCCACCGAAGCGCCAGTTGGCGATTTCGGCACCAATGATCTGAGGGTCGACGAGGCGCCGGGTCTCGCGCTCGTGAACGAGCGCGGTCAGAGCTATGGTCTGACGCCGTGGCGCGTCGCTGGTGGACAGGTTGGCGCCGCCGGCGACGGCGCGATCATTTCCCCCATGCCCGGCAAGATCATTGCGCTGGAGGTCGCGACGGGCGACGTCGTGACCAAAGGGCAGAAGCTGCTGACGCTGGAGGCGATGAAGATGGAGCACAGTCTCACGGCGCCGTTCGACGGCACGGTGGCGGAGCTCAACGCCGAAGCCGGCGCGCAGGTGAGCGAGGGGGCGCTACTGGTGCGGATCGAGAAGGAGGGGGCATGATCCCCTCGTTCGTCACCCCGGACTTGATCCGGGGTCCATCTGCCTTTTCGGAGCCAGGCAAAGGAAGGTGGATGCCGGATCAGGTCCGGCATGACGATCCTGGTACTCGGCGGGGAGAAGGGCAGGACTTCGATGGGCTCAGCCCGAACGGTTTCTCTCAATGGAGGAGGCTCTGATGCCCGGCCGCTATTACGAGCAGTGGACGCTGGGCGACACGCTCCGCCACCAGCCGCACCGGACCGTCACCGAGACGGACAACCTGCTGATCTCGACGCTCACCCACAATCCGCAGCCACTCCATCTCGACGAAACCTATGCCGAGGCGACCGAGTTCGGGAGGATCGTCGTCAATGGCACTTTCACCTTCGCTTTGCTCGTCGGCCTGTCGGTCGGCGACACCACATTGGGCACGCTCGTCGCCAATCTGGGCTATGACAAGGTCCGGATGCCCAAGCCCGTCTTCATCGGCGACACGCTTCGCGCCGAGACCGAGGTGGTCGCGCTCAAGGACAGCAATTCGCGGCCCGAGGCCGGCATCGTCACCTTCGAACATCGCATGTTCAACCAGCGGGACGAGCTGGTATGCGTGATGGAGCGCACCGCGCTGATGCAGCGCCAGCCCGGCTGATCCGCGCCGGCATCGCCGCCCTCTGCCTCGTCGCGCTGGGCGGAGCCGCCCAGATCATGGGCGGCGGCAGCGGTCAGAGCGCAAAGGGGCCGGCCGAGGACCGGGTCGGTCTGCCGGCGGACTACCGGACGACCTTCACCCATGTGCGCTCGGCGCCACTGGAGAACGGGACGCAGGTGCTGGTCGTCTATGCGAACGATCGGGCGGCGTCAGTGACCGACCGGGCCAATGTGCCTTATCCTTATGGCTCGATCTTCGTCGCCGAATGGCGCCATGCGGTGCTCGACGAAAGCGGCACGCCGCTGCGCGACGCGGACGGGCGGCCGCGTGCTGGCGACCTCTTCCAGATCGACGTGATGCGACGCGAGCCGGGCTTCGGCGCGGCCTATGGCGAAGCGCGGACGGGCGAGTGGGAATATGTCCGCTACCGCACCGACGGTCGCCACCTGATCCCGCCGGCGCGCTCGCAATGGTGCGCGGCCTGTCATCGCAACGCGGGGGAGGGACGAGACTTCGTGTTTCACGGCCGCTTCTAGGTCGGCGGAGAATCGGCTTGCCCTCGCCGCACATGCCGTGAAGGGTGCGGCCATGAAGCTGCGCTCGATGCTGTTTGTCCCCGGCGACCGGCCGGAGCGGATGGAAAAGGCCCTGGGGCTGGGCGCCGACGCCCTGATCCTCGACCTCGAGGATTCGGTGGCGCCCGCGGCGAAGCCGGAGGCGCGGAAAGCGGTCGCGGCCTTTCTGGCGGCGCATCCCGCTGCGCATCTCTGGGTGCGGGTAAATCCGCTCGACGGCGGCGAGAATGAGAAGGACCTCGACGCCGCCCTCGTGGGTCGCCCGGACGGGATCGTGTTGCCCAAGTCGGAAGGTGGGGCGTCGGTCGCCGAATTGGCGCGGCGGCTGACCGAGCGCGGCAATGCGACGGCGCAGGTGATGGCGATCGCGACCGAAACGCCGGCGGCAATCTTCGGGCTCGGCTCCTATGGTGGTGTGGAACGGCTGGCGGCGCTGACCTGGGGGGCGGAGGACCTGCCGGCGGCGATCGGCGCGGCGACCAGCCGGGAGGCGGACGGAAGCTTCACGCCCCCCTACGAGATCGCGCGGTCGCTGACCCTGTTCGCGGCGGCGGCGGCGGGGGTGGCGCCGATCGAGACTGTCTATCCGGCGTTCAGGGACCTCGAGGGGCTCGCCGCCTATGCCGGCCGGGCGCGGCGCGACGGCTTCACCGGCATGATGGCGATCCATCCCGCGCAGGTCGCGGTGATCAACGCCGCCTTCACCCCGAGTGCGGGCGAAATCGCCCATGCCGAGTCGGTCATCGCGGCGTTCGAGGCCAATCCCGGCGCCGGCGCGCTTTCGCTTGATGGCAAGATGATCGACCGTCCGCATCTGGTCCAAGCGCAGCGGATCATGGCGATGGCGCGAGGCTAAGTCACTTCAAAAATTGTAGTTTTCTTCCGCTGACCAGATTGGCGGAAATGGCATTGCGTGCAAACGTAACAATCGCGGAACCTGATTGTCATCTTTGCAACCCGAATTCGTCATAAAAGTTTGCGCCAAGAGTCACGGAACTGTAATTTTCGGCACAAGCAAGAATTCGGGATTGGAGGGTGACATGAAGGGATATGCGTTTCTCGCTGTGGCGCTGACCATGGTTCCGGCGGCGGCGTCCGCCCAGGCGGTGGAGGAGGGCTTTCCGCGCGGCAGCCTGGCCGTCGCCGCGATCGATCAGGGTGACTGGAACCGGGCGGAGGCCCTGCTCAGGACATCGCGGCTCCAGGCCGACGATCCGGCACGGCTGATCAACCTCGGCGCGGTCTACATGCAGACCGGCCGCACCGGCGAGGCGCTGGCGGCGTGGCGCGAGGCGCTGGCATCGAACCGGCACAGCAATGTCGAGACGCTCGGCGGCCGCTGGGTTTCGACCCGCGATCTCGCCCGCGAAGCGCTGGCGCGCTACGAGACCGCGCAGGTGCAGGGCCGCTGAGTTCGTTCCGGCCCGGGCTGGAATCCGTGTGATTGAACCCCGCCCCGACCCCTTCTAAGCGGGGTCGTGGCGGGGTTTTTCGCAGCTTTGGACCCCTGGGTCGCCGATCCGCTCGTTCGCGCGGCAGCGGGGGCGGTGCTCGGCGCGATCGCCGGCAGCTTTCTCGCCACAATCCTGATTCGCTGGCCGCAGGGGCGGGGCGCGATGGCCGGGCGATCGCGTTGCGACGCTTGCGACCAGGCGCTCCGCCCGATCGAGCTGGTGCCGGTCCTGTCATATCTTCTCAGGCGCGGGAAATGCCGGCGCTGCGGCGCACGGATCGATCCGCGGCACCTCGTGGTGGAACTGGCCGCAATGCTGGTCGGCGTCACGTCCTTCCTCGCCCATATGCTGCCGCTCGGGCTGGCGACCGCCCTGCTCGGCTGGTGGCTGCTGCTCGTCGCGCTCCTCGACCTCGAACATCAGTGGCTGCCCGACCGGCTGACCCTGCCACTTATCCCGCTCGGCCTGGTCGTCGCCTGGACGGGGCTGGGGCCGCCGCTTGTCGAACGGCTCGCCGGCGCGGCCACCGGCTGGGGCGCGCTGACCCTGATCGCCCTCGGCTATCGCGCCCTGCGCGGGCGGGACGGGCTCGGCGGCGGCGATCCCAAGCTGCTCGGCGCGATCGGCGCCTGGGTCGGCGGCTTCCACCTGCCGTTCGTGCTGCTGGGCGCCGGCATCGTCGGTCTGGCCTCGGTGCTGCTCATGCGCGCGCGCGGGCAGGAGGTGGCGGCGACCACCCGGTTGCCGCTCGGCACCTTTCTGGCCCTCGCCGGCTGGCCGATCTGGCTCGTCGCCGCCTCCGTCGGATGAGCGTCTGAGCGTTCAGCCTCCGTCCATCTTGCCGGTGCTACCGGCTGACGCTTGAGGGCGGCGTTTTTCCCTAGAGGCGCCGCCCCGACCTCCTCTCTCCCCCTTGCGCCCCTTCCGAAAAGCTGGGAACGTCCCGCCCGCACGACTCTTCGCGGGGTGAGGGCGCGTTTCCCGCATCCATTTCAACACGATGAGCCGTCTCGTTTGTCGGTGACCTGTCTTATTTGAGTCACAGGGCCGACATAGCTGGGCCGCTTCTGGCTCGTTCGGGGAGGGATTCGGTTCGTCGATGCGCTTGGGGGTCAATCCGCGCGCCGAGCGGCTGCTCGCCCGGCTGCCCCGCGTCACCGTCTTTTCGGCGCTGGAGCTGCTGCTGCTCGCGCTGCTCGCGGTGCAGGCGGCGCGGCTTGTCTGGGCGCTGGCGACGCCGGTCGGACCGATCGGCGACTGGAAGCCGGCAAGCGCGCTCGCGACGGCCCCTGCGGCCGGCGCGCTGGGTGATTTCGATCCCTTCTTCCGCCTGACGGACGGTGCGCCTGCGGTCGTCACCGGACTGAATCTCCAGCTGTTCGGCGTGCGCGAGGACCGGGCGACCGGCCGCGGTTCGGCGATCATCGCACTTCCGGACGGCACCCAGCGCAGCTTTGCCACCGGCGAGGAGATCATGCCCGGCGTCACCCTGTCCGAGGTGGGCTTCGACAGCGTCACGATCGACCGCGCCGGCGCGCGCGAGCAGATTTTCCTCGACCAGTCGCAGCCGGCGTCCGTGGCCGGCGCTCCGACCGGTACCGGGCAAGCCGCTCCGCCCCCGCCGCAATCCAATGCCCCGGCCCAGCCGGTCCCGACCGTGAATGCCGCACCCGCGGCCGTGCCGTCGCTCAACTTCGATCCACGCATTGGCGACAACCAGGTCACCGGCCTGATCGTCACCCCCGGCGGCGACGGCGGGCGGGTGTTTCGTGCGGCCGGCTTCCAGCCGGGCGACGTCATCGTCTCGGTCAACGGTCAGCGCGTCGTCTCGGCCGAGCAGGCGCAATCGATCATCGCCCAATCGGGCGGCAACGCGACCGTGATGGTCGACCGCGGCGGCCGCGCCGTCCCGATTCGTGTGAGGTTCTAGACAGGTGAAGCGTTTCCTCCTTGCCCTGGCGCTGTCCGCTGCCGCCGTCACGCCCGTCGCTCCGGCCGCGGCCCAATATGTGCTGAATCTGCGTGAGGCGGACGTGCGCGCCTTCATCCAGGATGCGTCGCGCGTCACCGGCCGGACGATGATCATCGATCCCGCCGTGCAGGGGCGGGTGTCGGTCGTCACTGAGCGTCCGCTGTCGCGATCGGAATATTTCGAGCTGTTCCTGTCGACGCTGCGCGCCAACGGGTTCGCTGCGGTGCCGTCTTCGGGCGGCGCCTTGCGCATCCAGCCGGTGGCGGGCGCCTCCTCCTCCGCGCCACTCGGCGGCTCGCGCCGTGCCAGCCCGTCCGGGTTCGTGACCGAGATCCTGCGCGTCCGCCGGATCGAGGCGGCGCAGGCGATCGACGCATTGAGGCCTTTGGTGAGCCGCGACGGATCGATCACCGCCAGCCGCAACGCGATCATCGTCTCGGATTTCGCCGACAATGTCCGCCGCGTGCGGCAAGCCCTGGCGCAGATCGACGTCGACAGCGGCGTCACCCGGGTGGTCGGCCTCGACAATGCCGGCGCGCGCGAGATTTCTGCGGCGCTCGCCGACTTGGCACCGGAGGGCGTGTCGGTCGTTCCGGTCGACAGCGCCAATTCGATCGCGATCCGGGGCGATGCTGCGTCGGTGAGCCAGCTTGCCGGCATCGCCCAGGACCTCGACCGGCGCGCCGGGAGCGGCAGCGAGATCCGCGTCGTCTTCCTCGAACATGCCGATGCCGAGCAGTTGTTGCCGGTGCTCCAGACCCTGCTCGGCCAGACGCCGACCGAGCCGGCCGCGGCGCCGCAGCGACGTGGCCGTTCGCCGTCGAGCACAGCCGGCGGGATGAACGCCCCGGGCGGCAGCAACCGGACGATTACGGGTGACAGCTCGGCGGCGACGCCCGCTCCGGTTGCCAGTGGCGGTGCGGCCGCCGGCCAGGCACCGATCGTCGCGCGCAATGCCGTCGTCACCCGCTTTGCCGGGGCCAATGCCATCGTGATCGCGGCGACACCGGACGTGCAGCGCACGCTGGGTGAGGTCGTTCGCCAGCTCGATGTGCGCCGCCAGCAGGTGCTGGTCGAGGCGATCATCGTCGAAATCTCGGAGGGCGCGGCGCGTCAACTCGGCGTCCAGCTGTTCCTCAGCGGCCTGCGCGGCTCGAACATCCCGTTCGCGATCACCAATTATTCCGATGTCGCGCCCAATATGGGCACCATCGTCGGTGCGATCGCGGGCCGCGAGCTGGGCACGACCACGACGACGGTGACCGAGCCCGACGGCACGCGGACCACCACCACCACGGGTGCCGGCAACGACCTTATCGAGGACGCGGCCCGTTCGCTGGCCGGGGTCAATGGCGGCCTCGGCGGGTTCGCGCTCCGGCAAGGCAACGCGATCTTCGGGGCGATTGTCAACGCCGTCCAGTCCGACAACCAGTCGAACCTGCTGTCGACGCCGTCGATCATGACCCTCGACAACGAGGAGGCCTATTTCCTGGTGGGCCAGGAAGTGCCGATCACCACAGGCCAGTCGCTGTCCGACAATTTCGACAACGCCTTCCGGACCATCCAGCGCCAGAATGTCGGCATCACGCTGGAGGTCCGGCCGCAGATCAATGCGGGCGGATCGATCAAGCTCGATATCCGTCAGGAGGTGAGCTCGATCGCGGGTACCGTTTCGAACGCCAATCCCGAGCTCATCCTCAACAAGCGCGAGCTCGAGACCACGATCACCGTCGACGACGGCGAGATCGTGGGTATCGGCGGGCTGCTCGACGACAACGACCGGCGCACGCTGCGGCGGATTCCGCTGCTCGGCGACATTCCGGTGCTCGGCGAGCTCTTCCGCTCGCGCACCCGGGAACGGGGGCGGACGAACCTGATGGTTTTCATCCGTCCGACGATCATGCGCAACGCGGCCGACGCGCGGGCGATGAGCGCCCAACGCTACGACTATATCCGCGGCCAGCAGTTGCTCGGCCGCCCCGACCAGGAGCCGTCGATCGACGAATTGGTGCGCGACTATCTCGGCACCACTCCGCCCAGCCTGACGCCCCCGCAGCCGCAGGACCAGGTGGTCTCGCCGACCGAACTGCCGCCGAGCGCGGCAGCGCCGACGGAACCGCAATGAAGATCGCGCGCGGCGACGAGCCCGCCCCGGCCGAAGCGCCGGCGCTGGTTCGCGTCCCCTACAGCTTCGCCCGTCGACACGGATTCGTGGCGACCGGCGAGACCGGGGGACGGCTCGACGTCGCGATGCGCGAGGGCGCCGATCCGAAGGCGCTGATTGAGCTCAGGCGCTTCCTGGCGCGGCCGTTCGCGGTGACGAAGGTCGATGCACCGGCTTTCGACCGATTGCTCTCCGACCACTATGGCGCCGGCGCAGGCACGGCGGCCGACGCGGCGGATTCGCTGGGGTTCGATGACGATCTCGGCCACCTCGCCGCCGCCGTGCAGGGCGCGGACGACCTGCTGGACACGTCCGACGACGCGCCGGCGATCCGCCTGATCAATGGCATCATCGCCGATGCCGCGCGACAGGGTGTCAGCGATATCCATATCGAGCCCTATGAGACCGGCCTTGTCGTCCGGATGCGCATGGACGGCGTGCTGCGCGAGACGCTTCGGATGCCGCCCCACGTCGCGCCGGTGGTGGTGAGCCGGGTCAAGGTGATGGCCCGTCTCGATATTGCCGAACGGCGGCTGCCGCAGGACGGCCGCATCGGTCTCACGCTCGGCGGCAAGCTGATCGACGTGCGCGTCTCGACCCTGCCCAGCCGGGCGGGCGAGCGGGTGGTGCTGCGTATCCTCGACAAGGAGAATGCCGGGATCGACCTCGACCAGCTCGGCATGGACGAGGCGGTGAAACGGCTGTTCACCGATGCGCTCGCCGAGCCGAACGGGATCGTTCTGGTCACCGGTCCGACCGGCTCCGGCAAGACCACCACGCTCTATGCGGGCCTCAAGCTGCTCAACGACGGCAGCCGCAACATCCTGACCGTCGAGGACCCGGTCGAATATGCGGTCGACGGCGTCGGCCAGACCCAGATCAACCCGCAGGTCGGCCTGACCTTCGCGGCGGGCCTGCGTGCGATCCTGCGTCAGGACCCGGATACGGTGATGGTGGGCGAAATCCGCGACCGTGAGACCGCCGACATCGCAGTGCAGTCGGCATTGACCGGGCACCTCGTGCTTTCGACCGTTCACACCAACGATTCGATCGGCGCAATCACGCGTCTCCGGGACATGAAGGTCGAGCCCTTCCTCATTGCGTCGACGCTGCGCGCGGTGATGGCGCAGCGGCTGGTCCGGCGGCTCTGTTCCGAGTGCAGGGCGCCCGCGGAGGCGGCCGGCTCGCTGGCGGGCCTGCTCGGCATCAAGGCCGGCACGATCGTGTGGGAACCGCGCGGCTGTCCGGCCTGCGGCAACAGCGGCTACAAGGGACGCATCGGCCTGTTCGAGGCGGTGCGCGTGGACGAGACGATCCGCCAGCTGATCAATACCGGTGGCGACGAGGCCGCGATCTCGACCCATGCCTTCCGCTCGGCCCCGACATTGTCAGCGTCTGCCCGGGCGCTGGTTCTGGACGGCGTGACCAGTCCGGAAGAGGCCGTGCGCGTCTCGCGGCACGAGGCCGTCGATGCCTGACTATGCCTATGTCGGGCTCGACACTGCCGGCCGCGAGCGGCGTGGATCGGTGCGTGCCGACACGCAGGATGCGGCGAAGGCCCAGCTCAGCCAGCGCAAGCTCTATGTCGTCCGGATCGAGCCGGCGACCGAGGCGGCCGCGGCGCCTTTGCTGTCGCGCGGACTGATTGCGCGCAAGAAGCTCGGCGCGAAGCAGCTTACCTTGTTCACCCGCCAGCTCGCGACCCTCGTCCAGGTGGCGCCGCTCGAGGAAGCGCTGCGCACGCTCTCGCGGCAATCGGAGCGCGAGGAGGAGCAGCGCATCCTCGCCAACGTCCATTCGGGCGTGGTCGAGGGCCGGCGGCTGGCGGACGCGATGGGGCGCGAGCCGAAGAGCTTTCCGCCGCTCTACCGGGCGATGGTGGCGGCGGGCGAGAGCTCGGGGACGCTGCCGTCGATCCTCGAGCGGCTGGCCAACCTGCTGGAACGGCAGGCGCAGATCCGGGGCAAGGTGCTCTCGACGCTCGCCTATCCGGTCATCCTCGCCTTCGTCGCGGCCTTCGTCGTGTTCGCGCTGATGATCTTCGTCGTGCCGAAGGTGGTCGAACAGTTCCAGGACGTGGGGCAGCAATTGCCGCTGCTCACCCGGATCGTCATCGGCATCTCGAATTTCCTGTCCAGCTGGTGGTGGGCGCTGCTGATCGGCGTCGCGCTTGCCGTCTTTCTCGGCGGCCGGGCGCTGAAGGAGGAAGGCCTCAGGATGAAGTTCGATGCGGCGCTGCTGCGCCTGCCGATCATCGGCCGGCTGATCCGCGACCTCCACGCGGCGCGGATGGCGCGCACGCTCTCGACCATGATCGCGAGCCGGCTCCCCCTCCTCGAGGGGCTGACCCTGACCACCAACACGGTGCATAACCGGGTGCTGCGCGCCGCTTCGGCCGACATTGCGGAGACGGTGCGCACTGGCGGCAGCCTCTCGGGCGCCTTTCGCAAGGCCGGGGTGTTCCCGCCGCTGCTCGTCTATCTCGCCGCGTCCGGCGAGGCGTCCGGCCGGCTCGACATGATGCTCGAGCGTGCCGCCGACTATCTGGAGCGCGAGTTCGACGCCTTCACATCGACCGCATTGTCGCTGCTCGAACCCGCGATCATCATCGTTATGGGCGCAGTGGTCGCGGTCATCGTGTTGTCGATCCTGCTCCCCATATTGCAACTCGATACGCTCGCCGGAGGATTATGATGCTGTTGACCCGATTCCGGCGCAGGCGCCGGCGTGCGCGGACGAACGAGGATGGCTTTACGCTTGTCGAGATGATGGTCGTGATCGTCATCATCGGCCTGCTCGCGACCATCGTCATCATCAACGTCATGCCGGCCGCCGACCGCGCGGCGGTGACCAAGGCGCGGGCCGATATCGCGACGCTGGAGCAGGGCATCGACATGTACCGGCTCGACAACCTGCGCTATCCGACAACCGAAGAGGGGCTTCAGGCGTTGATGGCCGGGAATTACCTGCGGCGGCTGCCGAACGATCCCTGGAACAACCCCTATCGCTATGCGACGCCGGGGCCGGACGGGAAGCCGTTCCTGATTTCCACGCTGGGCGCCGACGGGCGCGAGGGCGGTGACGGCGAAAATGCCGACATCACGAACTGAGTCCTCATCGGGCGGATCGACCCTGCTCGTCCTGATGGACGAAGCGGCGGCGTTCGTGACCTGGGCGCTGATCGGCGCCGAGGGGATGCTGGCTGGCGGCAATGACCCGCCGGTGGCGCAGGCGGACGGCGGCGTCTTTCTGGGCCTCTCTCCGGCCGAAGGTGATCAGCGCGTCTACAAGCCGGGGCCCGGAGCGCGGGTCGTACTCGTTGTGCCGGGCACCGAGGTAGCGACACACTGGCTGGATCTGGCCGAAGGGCTCGCTCCCGCCCAGGCGGCGGCGGCGGCGCGGCTGATGCTGGCGGATGCCAGCGCGACGCCGCTCGGCGACATGCATGTCGCGGTGGGCCGCGGGGAGCTGGGCTTGACCCCGGCGGCACTGGTGTCAGCGGCGCAGATGGAGATCTGGCTTGCCGCCGCGGCAGGGATGGGGCTCGATCCGGATGCGATCGTGCCCGAGCCGCTGCTGATCGTGCCACCCGACACCGGCTTCGTCATGCGTGACCGGGGCGGGGTTGCAGACTATCGCGGTCAGGCGACCGCCTTCACGCTGGAGCCGGAGCTGGCCGAGGCAGTGACGGGGGCGCTGCCGGTTGTACCGGTCGATCCCGCGCGCTTCGCAGCGACGCTGCCGGCGGTGCTGGACGCGCCACCACTCGACCTGCGCCAGGGCGCCTTCGCGCGGCGGCGCCAGTGGCGGATCGACGTGGGCTGGAAACGACGGATCGCGATGTTCGCCGCCCTGCTGGTGATCCTGACGCTCGCGGTGCAGATCGTCATGATCCTGCGCTATACTTTTGCCGCCAACCGGCTGGAGGCAGAGCTGGCAGCGCTGCAGACGCCGGGTGCGTCCGGGGCGGCGACCCACCCGGGGTTCGGGCCAGTCGCCACGCGATTGTTCGCAGCGGTGCAGTCGACACCAAACCTGGAACTGGCACGCATCGAATATCGCCCGGACGGTAGTGTCGCGGTGAGTGCGACGATGGACAATGCCGCGACCTTTGCCGCCTTCCGCACCCGGGCCGAGGCCAGCGGGCTCGCTATCGAGGGCGGGGCGCCGCAAAGCGGAGGCGGGCGGCCATCGGCCGACTTCACGGTGCGGCCGTCATGACCGAGGCGCTGAAGGCCTGGTGGACATCGCGCTCCACCCGGGAGCAGCGACTGCTGCTTGTCATGCTCGCGCTGGTCGGCGCGGTGCTGATCTGGCTGCTCGTGCTGCGCCCGCTGGCAGATCTGCGCGCCGATGCGGAGCAGCGCCATGGTGAGGCAGTGACGGCACTGGCCGAGGCGCGGGCGCGGACCGCGCTGCCGTCTGCCTCGACCGCTACGCCGCCGCTGCCGGTCGACAGTCTGCTCGCGCGCACCTCGTCGGACGCCGGCTTCCCGAATGCGCGTATCGTTGCGCAGAGCCCGGCGCAGGCGAGCATCACGATCGAGGCCGGCCGGCCGCAGGCCGTATTCGGCTGGGTGCGCGGGCTCGAAACGCAAGGCGTGGTCGTCCAGTCGCTGCGCGCGCGCGCCAACCAGGACCGAACGATCTTCGTCGAGGCCAGCTTCAGCGCCAGGGGAGCGCGATGAGAATCCACCTGCCGATGGGCCGGACCGCAGCCTTTCTCGGCGCCTTCGCGTTCGCGCTGGTGGCGCTGCTGCCGCTGCGGCTGGCCGCCGACTGGTTCGGGCTTGCCGATCGTGGATTCGCTGCGCGGGCGGCGACCGGGAGCGTCTGGCTCGGTGCGTTCAGGGAGGCACAGTTCGGACCGGTGCCAGTCGGCGACGTGACGGCGCGGCTGAACGGCCTGCCGCTCCTCATCGGCCGTGCCAGGGTGTCGCTGTCGCGGGAGGGCGATTCCGACCCGCTGCACGGCGCCGTCACCCTGTCGCGCCACGGGTTCGGGATCGACGACGCCACCGGGCGCGTGCCGGCGGGGGCGCTGTTCGCGCCGCTGCCGGTGGTGGGGCTTGAACTCGACGACGTCTCGTTCGGTTTCGCCAACGGCCAGTGCGCCCGCGCCGAGGGCAATGTCCGTGCGGCGGTGGCGGGCGAGATCAACGGCGTCGCGCTGCCGTCGGGCTTCAGCGGGGCGATCTCGTGCGCGGGCGACGCCGTCGCCTTGCCGCTCGCCAGCCAGACGGGGATCGAGCGGCTGGTCCTGCGGCTCTATGCCGACGGCCGTCATCGCGCCGACCTCGAAACCCGTCCCAACTAGCGGTCGGACACGGGGTGCGCATACCGTAGTTCCACGGTTCGCCCCGGCATTGGCTCGATTCATCGCTGCACTGCAGCATAGGATTTGACTCTCCGGGCGCCGGTAGACACGTGCCGCCGACGGTTTCAACGAGCGGGTGCCGCTGACGCAGTTGCGGAGCGGCCGGTGCAAGTCGGCGAGCGTATGGACCGGGTGCGTGGGGCGCATCCGAATGGGGACCGCCCGCCGCACTGGATAATGACCTAGATGAAGCGATCGTTTCGCGCCGCGGGGCTAGCCGTGGCGGCGCTCGGTCTTGCGGCCCTGCTCTGGGGCGGGCCGCTCGATGCCTGGCAGGGCGATGCACCGCCTGCCGCCATGACCTCCTATCTCGCCCACGCATCGATGGGTGCGGACATCACCGAGCTCGGCCTCAACGACGAGACGCCGGCCGACCCCGCGGGCGACGACGCCCGCCTTGCCGTCCACCTCTCGCAGGTTCCGGATGAGCCGCCGGCGCCGCCGCTTCCCGAACTGGTCGAGGAACATGAAGGTGTCGAAACGGCCAATGCCGAGCAGGACTGCCTCGCCAGCGCCGTCTATTTCGAGGCGCAGGGCGAGCCGCTTGAAGGCCAGCTTGCCGTCGCCGAAGTGGTACTGAACCGTACGCGCTCCGGCCTCTATCCGATCACCATCTGCAACGTCGTGACACAGCCGTGGCAATTCTCCTTCGTACGTGGCGGAGTGATCCCTCGCGCCGACCGGCGGACCCGCGCATGGCGCCGCGCTGTCGCGGTGGCGCGGATCGCGCAGGCGGGCGAGCTGCGCCTGCTGCCGCGCGAAGTGCTCTGGTACCACGCCAATTACGTATCGCCCGGCTGGGGCCGGCGTCTGGATCGCGAAATCCAGATCGGGCTGCACATCTTCTACAGCTGAGTCCCGTCTTTCGTGCCGCAATTCGCCAAATGGGCTTGACGCGGCGCAGCGAAATCGGAAATCATGGGGCCATGAGCGCGACCGCGTGCCTTTTCGGTGACCTGACCGCCCGTCCGGCGGCGCATGCATGGCGTTGGTGGTGGAACGACTCCGCCGCGGCGCGCCTGTATCGATGGTGACGGCTCTCTAGAGCCACAAGTCCCACTCGAAGACCACAGAGCCCGCCGCACCCGGCGGGCTTTTTGTTTGCGCCCACCCCGACCTGACAGGACCATCGCCATGTACATGACCGCCGCGCCCGCGCTGCAGATCGACCCGTTGCCGACCGCCGATCCCGTCGAGGAGGCCCTGAGCGCCCTCTTCGCCGGCCGCTCGCTTTCGCAGGGCGAGGCCGAGCAGCTGTTCGGCGCGCTCGTCGCCGGCCAGCTCTCCGAACCCTCGATCGCCGCGCTGCTCGTCGCGCTCAAGGTGAAGGGCGAGACGGCCGACGAATTGATCGGCGCAGCCCGCGCGCTGCGCGCCGCTGATCTGCCGTTCGCGCGGCCGGATTACCTCTTCGCCGACAGCTGCGGCACCGGCGGTGACGGGTCGGGCACGATCAACCTGTCGACCGCGGTTGCCTTCGTCGCAGCGGCCGCGGGGCTGCCGGTGGCGAAGCACGGCAACCGCTCGGTCACCTCGCGCTGCGGTTCGGCCGACGTGCTGGAATATCTGGGTGTGCGGCTGAGCGTCTCGGCCGAAACCTCGCGCCGGGCACTGGACGAGGCAGGGGTCTGTTTCCTGTTCGCGCCGGATTATCATCCCGGCCTGCGCCACGCCGGGCCGGTGCGCCGGGCGCTGAAAGTGCGCACCGTCATGAACGTGCTCGGCCCCTGCGTGAATCCGGCCGAGCCGCCGGTGCAATTGCTCGGTGTCGCCGATGCGAGCCTGTTGCAACCGGTTGCCGAGGTGCTGGTTGCACTCGGGGTGAAGCGGGCTATGGTCGTCCATGGCGGCGGGCTCGACGAGGTGGCGCTGCATGAGGCGACCGAGGCGGTACGGCTGCTCGATGGTCGGCTCGAGCGCATCACGTTCGCGCCGGAGGATGCCGGGCTGCGTCGGGCGCCGCTTTCGGCGCTCAGCGGCGGCGGGCCAGAGGAGAATGCCGCGCGGCTGACCGCTTTGCTCGCCGGTCGGGGTGAGGTCGCGGAGACCCACGCGGTCGCGCTCAATGCTGGCGCGCTGTTGATGACGGCGGGCTTGGCCGAGGACCTGCGCGGCGGTGTTGCGCTGGCGCTGCGCACGATCGCGTCCGGCGCCCCGCTCGAGCGGCTCAAGCGCCTTGCCGAGGTGACGACCGATGCGTGAACCCGGCGGAGTCCTTGGCGAGATACTCGCCCTCAAGAAGCGTGACGTGGCGGCCCGGCTGGGTGCCGTATCGATCGGCGACCTGCGTGCGCAAGCCAAACTGACACGGCGGAGCCTGAAGCAGGCGCTGGGTCAGCGCGGCGCGCGCTTCGTCATGGAGGTCAAGAAGGCGTCGCCCTCCGGCGGGGCGATCCGGCCGGACGCCGATCCGGCGGGAATCGCGCGGGCCTATGCCGGCGCTGCTTCGGCGATCAGCGTCCTCATCGACGGACCGTTTTTCGGAGGATCGCTTGACGACCTCGGCGCGGTGCGGCGGGTGTTCGACGGGCCGATCCTCGCCAAGGATTTCGTGATCGACCCGCGTCAGGTGATCGAGGCGCGGCTGGCCGGCGCCGATGCGGTGCTGGTCATGCTCTCGGTGCTTGACGATGCAGAGGCGGCGGAGGTGCTGCACGAGGCGGAGGCGTTGGGGATGGACGCGCTGGTCGAGGCGCATGACGCGGCGGAAGTGAACCGCGCGGTCGCGCTCGGCGCGCCGGTGATCGGGATCAACAACCGTGATTTGCGCACGCTCGAGGTCGATCTCGCGATCACCGAGCGGCTTGCGCATCTCGTGCCGGCGGATCGTGTGCTCGTGGCCGAGTCGGGGATTGCCGACCGCGCCGATGTCGAGCGGCTGGCGCCTTATGCGGACGCCTTCCTCGTCGGATCCTCCCTGATGCGTGCCGCCGCGCCGGCGCAGGCCGCGCGCGGCCTCGCCTTCGGGCGGGTCAAGGTCTGTGGGCTGCGCGACGGCGATGGCGTCGCGGCGGCGGCTGACGCTGGCGCCAGCTATGCCGGCGTCATCATGGTGCCGGGAACGCCACGCGCGGTGACGGCGGCCGCGGCCGAACCCGTGGTCGCGGCCGCGAGGGCGCGGGGGCTGGGTGCGGTCGGCGTGTTCCGAAACGAAAAGCTGGCGCAGGTGGCGCAGGTGGCGCGAGGGCTGGGGCTCGACGCGGTCCAGCTCCATGGCGAGGAGGATGGTGACTATATCGCCGGGCTCAAGAACTCGCTGCCGGAGGGCATCGAGGTCTGGGCGGCGGGCGCGATCGGGCGCGATGTGCCGGCGCCGCGGATGAATGCCGACCGGACGATCTTCGACACGAAGGTCGGGGGGCAGTCCGGTGGGACCGGAATCGCGTTCGACTGGGAGCGCGTGCGCGGGCGTGCGGAACTGGCAGCGGGCCTGCTTGCCGGCGGCCTCAACCCGGAAAATGCCGTCGCAGCATCGAAGGTCGGCGCCTGGGCGCTGGATGTGAGTTCGGGCGTCGAAAGCGCGCCGGGGATCAAGGACATCGGCAAGCTCTCGGCATTCCTCGAGGCGCTGCGGCCGGCGGTTCGGGCGGAGGTCGCGTCATGCTGAATCGCGGACGTTTCGGCACTTATGGCGGCGCCTATGTGCCGGAGATTCTGGTGCCGGTGCTGGAAGAGCTCGATACGGCCTTCATCGAGGCGCAGGATGATCCCGGCTTCCGGGCCGAACTTGATGAGCTGCTGCGCAAATATGCGGGGCGGCCGACGCCGCTCACCCGCTGCCGCAATCTGGGGGCCGGCAGGGCACGCATCTATCTGAAGCGCGAGGATCTGCTCCACGGCGGGGCGCACAAGACCAATCAGGTGCTTGGGCAGGCCTTGCTCGCCCGACGGATGGGCAAGACCCGCCTGATCGCGGAGACGGGGGCCGGCCAGCATGGCGTGGCGACGGCGCTCGCGGGGGCATTGTTCGGGCTCGAGACGCGCATTTATATGGGCGTGCACGACGTCGAGCGGCAAAAGCTCAACGTTTTCCGGATGCAGCTGATGGGCGCCGAGGTGGTGCCGGTTGAGAGTGGGCAGCGGGGCCTCAAGGACGCGATCAACGAGGCGCTGCGCGACTGGACAGCGAGCTTCGCCGACACCCACTATCTGCTCGGCACGGTGGCGGGACCACATCCGTTCCCGACGATCGTGCGAGATTTCCAGCGGGTGATCGGCGAGGAGGCGCGGGCGCAGATTCTGGAGGAGGAGGGGCGACTACCCGACGCGGTGATTGCCTGTGTCGGCGGGGGTTCCAACGCGATGGGCATTTTCGCCGATTTCGTGCGCGACGCCGAGGTGAAGCTGATCGGTGTCGAGCCGGCCGGCAAGGGGCTCGACGGCGACCAGCATGGCGCCACCTTGCTGCGTGGCCGGCCCGGTATCCTGCATGGTGCGGAGACCTATGTGCTGCAGAACGCGGACGGACAGATCAGCGAGAGCTGGTCGGTGTCGGCGGGCCTCGATTATCCTGCGGTCGGGCCGGAGCACGCTCATCTGAAGGACAGCGGCAGGGCCGAATATGTCGGCGCGACCGACGCCGAGGCGCTCGCCGCCTTCCAGGCACTGGCCGCCGGCGAAGGGATCATCTGCGCTTTCGAATCCGCCCATGCGCTGGCGCACGCGCTGAAGCTGGCCGAAGCGGCGACCGACGATCCGGTGCTGGTCGTCAACCTCTCCGGGCGCGGGGACAAGGACATGGAGCAGGCGCAGCGCCTGCTGGAGTTGCCGCAATGAGCCGCTACGCAAGAATGTTCGACCGGCTGGACGGGGAGGGGGCGTTCGGCGCCTTCGTCATGCTCGGCGATCCGGGCCTCGCCGAATCGGCCGCGATCCTCGACGCGCTGGTCGCGGGCGGGGCCGACATGATCGAGGTCGGCATCCCGTTTTCCGATCCGGTGGCGGACGGGCCGGTCATCCAGGCGGCGGGGACGCGGGCCCTCGCCGCGGGTGTGACGCCGGCGGACTGTTTCGATCTCATCGCCGGCTTCCGGATACGCCATCCGGACGTGCCGGTCGGCATCCTCACTTATGCCAATCTCGTCGTCGCCCGGGGTCGTGACGCCTTCTACGCGCGGGCCGCGGAGGCGGGCACGGACAGCGTGCTCGTCGCGGACGTGCCCTTGCTGGAGGCCGAGCCGTTCGCGGCTTCGGCCCGGCGGCACGGGCTCGATCCGGTGCTGATCGCCGCCGCGAACACGCCGCCGGAACGGCTGGCGGCGATCGCAAGGCGCGGCGGCGGCTACACCTATTGCGTGGCGCGTGCGGGCGTGACCGGCGCCGATCGCGCGGCGGAGTTCGATCATGCGGACATGCTGGATGCGCTTGTCGCGAGCAACGCGCCGCCGCCCGTTTTCGGCTTCGGCATCTCGCGGCCCGGGCATGTCCGGGCGGCGCTGGCGGCCGGCGCGGCGGGGGTGATCTGCGGATCGGCGATCGTCGATCTGATCGCGAAACATGCCGATCCGCTTCCGGCGCTGAGGGCATTCATCGCGGAAATGAAGGCGGCGACCCGGTTGCGGGAGGCCGCATAGCTTTGCCAGCGCAGGCGGGATCGACTAAGCCTCGCCTTCATGTCCACCTACACGATCGATACGGCGACGAGCCGCGCCACGCCGAGCCCCGCGCCGATGAAACGGCTGACCGTGCCGGCGCTCCGCGACCGCAAGGGCAAGGAGCCGATCGTCGCGCTCACCGCCTATACGATGCGGATGGCGCAACTGCTCGATCCGCATTGCGATCTGCTGCTTGTCGGCGACAGCCTGGGGCAGGTGATCTACGGCCTGCCGTCGACCATCCCGGTCAGCCTCGACATGATGTGCGCCCATGGCGCGGCGGTGGTGCGCGGCTCCTGGCATGCGCTGGTCGCGGTCGACATGCCGTTCGGCGCCTATGAAGCGAGCCCGGCGCAAGCGTTCGAGAGCGCCTCGCGGGTGCTCAAGGAGACCGGCTGCGCGGCGGTGAAGCTGGAGGGCGGCGCAGCGATGGCGGAAACGGTCGCCTTCCTCACCGCGCGCGGCATTCCGGTCATCGGCCATATCGGCCTGACTCCGCAGGCGGTGAACGCGCTCGGCGGCTATGGCGCGCGCGGCAAGGGCAATGCGGAGCACGCCCAGATCATCGACGACGCGAAGGCGATCGCCGCGGCGGGCGCCTTCTCGATCGTTGTAGAAGGCGTGATCGAGACCGTCGCCAACGAGGTCACGGCAGCGGTTTCCTGCCCGGTGATCGGCATCGGCGCCTCGGCCGAGTGCGACGGGCAGATCCTGGTGATCGACGACATGCTCGGCATGTTCGAGCGCACGCCGCGCTTCGTGAAGCGCTACGACGACCTCGCGACCCGCGTGGGCGCCGCCGCCGCGACCTATGCGGACGAGGTCCGTCGCCGCGCCTTTCCGACGGCGGACCAGACCTACCGCGCCAAGTGAGGGGTCTTTCCCTCCGCGGTGGGCATCGGTAAGGAGCGGCATGGAGATGCGCCGGCCGGCGCGTCCGGCGGCGCCGTTCAGGTGGGGTTATGACGGGCGCCGCAAGGTACCCCTGAATTTGGAGATGCAGGTTGGCGATCAAGCCGAGTGATGGCGAGACGTTCCTCCGGGAAGTGGACGAGGAACTTCGCAAGGAGCAGGTCAGCAATTTCGTCGCGCGCTACGGCTGGGCGATCATCGCCGGCGTCGTGCTGTTCCTCGGTGCGATCGGCGGCTGGATCTGGTGGCAGCACCGCCAGGCCGAAGAGGCCGGAAAGCAGGGCGAGACGATGCTGGAGGCGCTCGATTCGCTGGAAAGCGGGAGCCGTTCTGCCGCCCAGCCGAAGATTGCCGAGCTCGCGAGCAGCGACATCGCAGGCTATCGGGTGGCGGCCCTCTTCGCCCGCGCCAATGCCGAATTGGGCGCCAACAACAATCGCGCCGCGATCGCGACCTTGAAGAGCATCGCCGACAATCAGGAGTTCGACGAGATCTACCGGCAGGCGGCGACGGTCCGCCAGACCGCGATCGAATTCGATTCGCTGCAGCCGCAGGCGGTGATCCAGCGCCTCGGCGCGCTCGCCCGGCCCGGTCAGCCCTGGTTCGGCACGGCCGGCGAGATGGTCGGGATTGCCCACATGAAAATGCGGCAGTTCGATCGGGCCGGCCAGCTGTTCGGTCAGATCGCCCGCGATGAGAACGTGCCGCCGTCGATCCGGACGCGTACGGCGCAGATGGCCGGATCGCTTGGCATCGATGCGCTGCCCGATCCGGCAGCGGGTCCCGGTCGCGCGTCGCCGGCGCCCGCGCCGGCCGCTGCGGCCCCGACGCCCGCCGCACCGGCGGCCACCACCAATTCGCCCGCAACGAGGGAAAAAGCCGAATGAAGCGTCTTGTCGTCGCGCTGAGCGCCATCAGCCTGCTTGCCGGCTGCAGCGTGCTTCAGAGGGGAGAACGCGGCCCGGTCACGCCGACGGTGGGCGAGCGTATCCCGGTGCTGGGCCGTGAAGGACAGGTCGAGGTCGATCCCGCGCTTGCCGACGTGCCGGTCACGGTGCCGATGGCAGTCGCCAATCCGGACTGGCCGCAGCCGGGCGGCAATGCCGCCAAGGTCATGATCCACGTCGCACTGCCGGATTCGATCAGCCGGGCCTGGAGCGTCAGCATCGGCGAGGGCAGCAGCAACCGGGCGCGGCTTGCCGCCGAGCCGGTCGTGGCCGATGGCCGGATCTACACGATCGACACCCGCGCCATGGTGCGGGCCTTCAACGCGCAGACCGGTGCACCGGTCTGGGAACGCGAGGTCCGCGGCGAGAATTCGCCGCGCGAGACCCTGTTCGGTGGCGGCGTCGCCTTCGACAATGGCCGCATCTACGCGACCAATGGCGCTGGTGACGCGGCCGCGCTCAACGCCGCAACCGGCGAAATCGTCTGGATCAAGAAGCCCGGTGGTCCCCTGCGCGGCGCGCCGTCGGTGGGCACCGACGCGGTCTATGTGATCAGCCAGGACAACCAGCTCTACGCGCTCAATCCGGAGACTGGCGACACCCGCTGGAACGGGAGCGGCGCGTTCGAACTGGCCGGTGTGTTCGGCACCGCGGCGCCCGCGGTGGCCCAGAGCACGGTGGTCGCAGGCTTCTCCTCGGGAGAACTCACGGCCTATCGCTACGAAAACGGTCAGGTGGTGTGGCAGGACGCGCTGTCGCGCACCGGCGTTTCGACCACGGTTGGTACGCTCTCCGACGTTGACGCCGACCCTGTCATCGACAATGGCCGGGTCTTCGCAGTCGGTCAGGGCGGTCGCATGGTCGCGGTCGAGCTGATCACGGGTCAGCGCGCCTGGGAGCTCAACATTGCCGGCCTTTCGACGCCGTGGGTGGCGGGCGAATGGGTGTTCGTCGTGACCGACCGCTCCCAGCTTCTCGCCATTGCCCGTTCGTCCGGGCGTGTTCGCTGGATCGCGCAGCTTCCGGCGTTCCGCCGACCGGAGCGGCGGAGCGATCCGGACCGCCGTACCGGTGAGGTCCGGGTACGGCCGGGGCAGGATCCGATCTTCTGGCGCGGCCCGATCCTGGCCGGCAACCGGCTGCTGCTGGTGAATTCGCTGGGCGAGATCGTCTATGTCTCGCCAACCGATGGCTCGATCCTGTCGACGAGCGATATGCGGCAGCAGAGCGCGCTGAGCACCTTCCTGGTGGGTTCTACGGCGACGTCGGTCTCGCTGCCGCCGGTGGTGGCGAACAACATGCTCTACATCCTCGACGACAGCGGGCGGTTGACCGCCTGGAGGTAAGCGGGCAGGGGGTCACGCCTTATGGCGAGGCATCCCACCATTGCGATCGTCGGCCGTCCGAACGTCGGCAAGTCGACCCTTTTCAACCGGCTGGTTGGGAAGAAGCTCGCCCTTGTCGACGACCGGCCGGGTGTGACTCGCGACCGGCGCGAAGGTGACGCCACCCTGCTCGGGCTCGAATTCCGGGTGATCGACACGGCGGGCTATGAGGATGAGGATCCCGACACGCTGCCGGGCCGGATGCGTGCACAGACCACCGCCGCGGTGCGGGAGGCCGACGCCGCCCTGTTCCTGATCGATGCGCGTGCCGGCGTGACGCCGCTCGACGAGGAGATCGGCCGCTGGCTCCGCTCCGAGAAGACGCCCGTGATCCTTGCCGCCAACAAGGCCGAAGGACGCTCGGGCGAGGCGGGAATCATGGAGGCCTATGCGCTCGGGCTCGGCGAGCCGATCGCGCTCAGCGCCGAGCATGGCGAGGGCATTGTCGACCTGTTCGAGCATCTGCGTCCATATGTCGAACGCGACGACGAAGTGGAGGATGCCGAGGCCGAGGGCGATGGGCCGCTCAAGCTCGCCATCGTCGGCCGGCCCAATGCGGGCAAATCGACCCTCATCAACCGCATGCTGGGGCAGGACCGGCTGATCACCGGGCCGGAAGCCGGGATCACGCGCGATTCGATCGCGATCGACTGGACCTGGCAGGCCAGGGACGGGGAGGCGCGCGCCGTCCGCCTCATCGATACGGCGGGCATGCGCAAGAAGGCCAAGGTCGAGGACAAGCTGGAGAAGCTCTCCGTGGCCGACGCCCGCCGGGCGGTGGACTTCGCCGAGGTCGTCGTGCTTCTGCTTGACGGCACGCGCGGGCTTGAGGCGCAGGATCTGAGGATCGCCGACAATGTCCTGCAGGAAGGCCGGGCACTGATCATCGCCGTCAACAAATGGGATGTGGCGGAGAATACCAGCAGCCTGTTCAACGGCATCAAGGCGGCACTCGACGAGGGGCTGAGTCAGGCCCGCGGCGTGCCGTTGCTGACCGTGTCGGGCAAGACCGGCAAGGGGATCGACCAGCTCCTCGCCGCCGCGTTCGAGGTGCGGGACATCTGGTCCCAGCGGGTATCGACCGGCAAGCTCAACCGCTGGTTCGAAGATGCCGTGGAGAAGAACCCGCCGCCCGCGCCAGGTGGCAAGCGGATCAAGCTCAGGTACATCACCCAGGTCAACACACGGCCGCCGAGCTTCGTCCTGTTCGGCACGCGCGTCGATCAGTTGCCGGAGTCGTACCTGCGCTATCTCGTCAACGGGATCCGGCGGGAGCTGGGATTCGGCGCCGTACCGGTGCGTTTCTCGGTGCGCGCGTCGCGAAATCCGTTCGACAAATAACGGATCCGACCAGCTTCGGCGTCAACCGCATGTTTACTTGGTCCCGCTAGAATCCCCCTTCGGGTGGACCAAGAAGGGAATGTCTGCGTTGCACGACGCCTCCGATCAGCTTGTCGACTGGACGGAATTTCAGCGGACGCGCGCCGAACTCGGCGCGAACTTCGTGCGCATTCTCGGCTATTTCCGCGAGGATGGCGAGAAGGCCGTGTCACGGATCGAGGCGGCAATGCACGAGCGCGACGCCACCGCGCTGATCCTGCCCGCGCACACGATGAAATCCGAAGCGCGCCAGTTCGGCGCCGAACTGCTCGGCCATCTCGCCGAGGAAATCGAGGTGGCGGCGCGTCGGGCGGTCGAGGCGCATCTCTTCCCCGATCATATCGTGCCGGACGTGGCCAGGCTGCGCCCGCTCTACATGCGTACGATGGAGCTGCTGGAGCGCGAGACCAACCCGCTGGCCCAGCGTCGCCGGACCTTTGGCCGCGGGCCCAGCAACCAGGAGTTCGGGCGGCTCTGAGCCGCCAGCGATTCCATTTGCCTGCCGATCCCGCCGGCGCCTAGTTTCGCGCGGTAACGGAGGACGGCCATGCTGCGGTTCGGACATCTCGCGATCGTCACGGCATCGCTGCTGCTGCCGCTGGCGGCAACGGCAGCCGCGCAGGACGACGCCGGGGTCACGCAGGAGCAGTTCTTCGCCGAGCTCCAGGTGGCGATCGATGACTTGCGGACGTCGCTGCTTCGGCCCGGCGGCGTCGTCCAGGGATGGGATGTCGGCGGCGCCGATCCGGGCGCCGACGTGCGGGCACTGGGGACCGAGGACCATTATCTCCTGAGCCGAACCCCGGAGGACGACAGCGTCACCATCCTCACGGACCGGCCGATCGCCGATTTCGTGCCGGCCGGCTGGCAGGCCGTCGACAGCTACGGCGCCCATGGTGACCTTTCAGGGGACATCAATGTCGAGTTCACGCCCTATTCGCGCCGGTACGTTCTGGCGGTCCGGGTGGTGATCCGCCGGGAGCGCGATGCCGACTGCTCGACGAACATCGCCCATGCCATGCTGTACGAAATTCCGGGCGCCGAACCCGATCCGGAGGACGAAACCATCCCGATCCTGTTCCGGATGCTTATCCTCGCGCTCGAGGACCGGACCCTGTGCGTCCGGTTCGACGGCGATCGCGTGCGCGGCTATCGGGCGCGCAGCTTCCTGCCTGACGGCACCTCCCTGCCCGAGCTGGACCGCGCCGACGAACTGATGACGATCGTCCCGGCTGCGCCGGTCGATCGCCTGATCGCCTATCGCGGCCGCGCATCGGAGAACGCGCCCACCCTTTAGGCGCTCAGGCCGGCGCCTTGCGCATCGGCTGGAGCTCCCAGCGGGCAAGGCTGCGCCACAGCCATTCGAACGGACCATAACGGAAGCGGTCGAGCCAGGGTTTCGACCAGAGCAGCATCAGCACCCAGGTCGCGACCAGCGGAATCCAGAGCTCCGCCCGGCTCAGCGATCCGTAGAGACCGAAGCCGTAGCCGTAGAACAGGGTCGTCATCAGGATCGACGTGCCGAGATAATTGGTGAAGGCGGCACGGCCCGCCGCCGCGATCCGCTCGATCAGCGCGCCGCCCTTGCGGGTCAGGAGAATGATGAGCGCCGCGAGCGCGCAGACCATCAGCGGCCGGAACGGCGTCGGAGCGGCGAACGCGTAGAGAAGGACCGCCTGCGCGCTGAAACCCGTGGCGGCGACGCGCCACGCGAACAGCGCGTAGATCGGAATGGTGATCGCGAGGCCGATCAGTGCGATCCGGCGATAGCGGGCGACCGGCCACCCGCCCCGGAAGAAGCCGCTCTTCAGCGCGGCCATCCCGAACAGCATATAGGCCAGCGTCTCCCAGCCGAAGAACAGGGTGGTGGTGAGCGGCTCCCAGGTCCGCAGCGTCAGCTTGTCGTGGACGAGGCCCCCCCATGAACCGAGGTGAAGCGCCATGGCTTTCGCGAGTTCGGCGCCGGGGAGCCTCGGCCCGAACTGGCTCTCCAGCTCCGCCCATTGTCGCGCCATCTCCGCATCGGTTCCGGCGCCGGCGGCGAGATGCGCCGCGCTGATCGCCAGCGCCCCGAAGATCAGGCTCTGGACGGCGACGAGCGCGATGCCCCAGATCACGAGCCCGCGCGGCGGCAGGTCCTTGAACAGGAACAGGATGAGGCCGATCAGCGCATAGGCGGTCAGGATGTCGCCGAACCAGATCAGATAGAAATGGGCGAGGCCGAACAGCAGCAGCCAGAACATGCGCCGGTAATGGACGGCGGCGGCCGATTGCCCGCCGGCCTCGGCGCGCTCGATGACGAGCAGGGTGCTGGCGCCGAAGAGGAAGGAGAAGAGGCCGCGCATCTTGCCGTCGACCAGCACGAAGCCTGCCGCCCAGGCGGCAAGATCGGCCGGCCCTTCCAGCCCGTAGACGGCCGGGTTCATATAGGCTTGGAACGGCATCGCGAAGGCAATGATGTTCATCGCCAGGATGCCCATCACGGCAACGCCCCGGACAATGTCGAGAGTTGCGATCCTTGCCGCAGGTTCGGCCGGCGCGGCGGCGATGGCATCGGTCACTCGATCTTCCCCTCTCGAACGGAGCCTGCCGTGGATATCCGATCGGCCATGATCCGCAACGCGGGAATGGACCGCGCAATGTTACCGGCGTTCAAGAAAACCGCCTCGCGCCCTGATAACCGGCGGTCCGCAACGGAGGCGGACCATGATCAAGACCGGAATGATGCTGGCGCTCTCGGCCCTGGTGATGCCGATCGCCGCACCCGTCGCCGGGCGCAGCCCGGCCCCGATCGCGTCGGCCGGGTTCCAACGCAATCTCGGTGCCTTCATCGCGCGGCTGCGCGACGATGCGAACGCGCCGCCGGGCACGGCGGTGATCGTCGTTCACCGCGGCGAGACGGTGTTCGAAGCCGCCTACGGCGTGCGCGACAGTCGGGACGGCGCACCGCTCACGCTCGACGCCCCGATGTACAATGCATCGGTTACGAAGGCCTATACCGGTGTCCTGGCGGCGGTGCTCGATGCCGATGGAACATTGCCGCTGTCCGCATCGCTGACCGACGTCTGGCCGGCTCTCGGCTTGCCCGCGCCGCTCGACGCGACGACGATCACCGCAGAGCGGCTGTTGTCGCACTTGTCGGGTATCCGCGCCGGCGGCCTGATGTTCCGGTCGGTCTTCACCGGCGACATCGACGCCCAACGCGTGCCCGATCATCTGGCGCGCTATGCGGCGGTCGGCCGCGAGGGGTTCGACTATCAGAACCTCGGGCCGTTCATCTGGTCGGCGATGGCGGAAGCGCGCACGGGGCTGCCGTGGCGCGACCTGCTCCGGCGCCGGGTGCTCGGGCCGCTCGGCCTGCGCCACTCCGCCGGCCGTCTCGAGGCGTTTGCGCCCGGCAGCATCGCGCGATGCCACGCCCGCGTCGGCGGTGCCTGGCGATCCGACGCGCCGAAACCCACCGTGCTGATGAACGCGGCCGGCGGGATGTTCACCAGTCCGCGCGACGCTGCCGCCTTTCTCAACGCGATGATCACCGATGGGGTCTCGGCTGGCGGCGCCATTCCGGCGGCTGTGCTGCGGCGTAGCTGGCAACCCGCTTCGGCGCAGGATCGGGAAATCTGGGGCATGCGGCGGGATGGCTACGGTCTCGGCTGGGATCTCGGCAGCATCGACGGCCGCCGCTTCGTGTCGCGCTCCGGCGGCTATGTCGGCTGCCGGGCGATCTCGCTCTTTCTGCCGGAGCTGCAGCTTGGTATTGTCGTGATGAGCAACGGCGATGCCGGCGTGAACGACTATCATGCCGCAATCGCCTCCCAGGCGATCGATGAATGGACGCGCGCGCCCCGGGCCGCTGCCCAGGCGGAGCAGCGGCTGATGCAGGTGCGCACCGCGATGGCCGCGGCGATTGCCGAGGCGGACACGGCCGATTCCCGATTGTCGAATGCGGCGCCGATCGATCCGGCCGATTGGCGAGGCGCGCTTGGTCACTATCGCAACGAACGGCTCGGCGATTTCGACCTCGTGCCGGACGGTCGCGGACTGCGCCTGATCGGCGGCGCCTTTTCCGGCGCCCTCCATCATCTCGGCGGAGATTCGTTTCTCATCCAGGTCGAACTCGACACTGGCACGGACGATCTGGAGATGGTTCGCGATGAAGCGGGGCGGATCGTCGCCCTGATGTGGGACGACGACCGCTATGAGCGGGTCATGCGGTGAGCCGCGCGAACGCCTGGCGCAGATGCCGTGGCGTGGCTCCGAAGCTTCGGCGGATGGCGCGGTGCATGTGGCTCTGATCGGCAAAACCCGCCTGATGAGCAACCTGGGCAAGGGTGTCGGCAGAGCGCAGCGCGGCCTCGATCGCGCGCCCGATCATGACGCGGTGGCGATAGGCGCCGAGCGGTTCGCCAAAATGTTGGGCGAAAGCGCGGGAGAGATGGACGCGGTGAACGCCCGCTATGCGCGCGGCGGTGTCGGCCGACACGGCTCCGGACTCGGCGATGGCCTCGCGCACCCGGCGCAACCATGGCGGCGGCGTGCTCGATCGGCGCGCCGGGCCGGGATCGAGCAAAGCGAGCAGGTCATCGACGAGACTGTCGACCTGCGCGCAATCAGGTGCGGCAAGGGCAAGGCCGAGGATCGGCGAGACGCGGCGGCCGTCGATCCGGGACCAGGCACCGTGCGATGAACCGGACGTCAGCCCGGTGTCCCACTGGTCGATCCGCGCGGACAGCAGCAGCGCGCCGCTGCGGCCCCACTGGTTGCAATGCTCCGCCCCCGCCGGCTTCACGCAGGCCGCGGGCGCCTCCGGCTCGTGTCGCCTCCGCCCGATCGTTTCCGCCAGGCCGCCAGCGAGCAGGAATGAGACCTGGTGGTGATCGTGCGCGTGCCGGCTCTGCGTGCCCGCGCGCGGATAGTGGCTGAGGCGCAGGCGAATGCCCGCCGTGCCGCGCCACTCGCGCTTGAGCACCGCGTCATGCGGGACGGGTGTCGGAGAGGCGCGTTTCGTCATGCACGCCAGCCTATACGTCACGCCGCGACGGCGGAAGGTTCGCCCCTATTCCTCGGGCGGACGCGAGTTCAGCTGGATGTAGTTCTGCAGGCCCATCCGGTCGATCATCTCGAACTGGGTCTCGAGGAAGTCGATATGCTCCTCCTCGCTCTCCAGGATGTCCTCGAACAGCTCGCGGCTCTTGTAGTCGCGGACCTTCTCGCAATGCTCGATCGCGTTCTTGAGCTGGCCGACGGCCTCACGCTCCAGTTCGAGATCGGCGCGCAAACACTCCTCGATGCTCTCGCCGATGCGCAGCCGGCCGAGCATCTGGAAATTGGGCAGGCCTTCAAGGAACAGGATGCGCTCGGCGAGCCGGTCGGCATGCTTCATCTCGTCGATCGATTCATGCCGCTCGTAATCGGCCAGCCGCTTGACGCCCCAATTGTCGAGCATGCGATAGTGCAGCCAGTATTGATTGATCGCGGTCAGCTCGTTCTTGAGCGTCTCGTTCAGGAATTCGATGACCTTGTCGTCGCCCTTCATGGCTGCAGCCTCCGTCTGGATATGCCGCCATTATAGCGCACGACGATCCGGAAAAGCACCGAAAAAATGGCGGAAAACTGCGAAAAATTGACCGCTCTTGCTAAGCATTCGCGTTCCGATCTGGACGCGGAATCCGCATATCCACGCGCGAACGCGAGTCATTCGTGACTGGTGCGGAAGGGCAGGCTCAGGCGACGGCGCGTTCGGCGTCGATGATTTCGCGCGCAAAGGTGAAGCACTGGCCGCAGCGCGGCTTGCGGCCGAAGCAGCGATAGGCGCTGGTCGGGCAGGATGCGCCCTCGCGGGCGGCCTGGCGGACCTCGGTTTCCCGAATCGCGTTGCAGACACAAACGATCATCACGATCAGAAATAGCGATAATGCGACACGTTCGCAATATGCGCGCGCAAACTTATCCGGGCCGCAACTCGCGGCGCACCACCAGCTTGAGGCCCGACCAGGTCTCATCGACGGCGCAGACCTTGATGTCGACCAGCCCGGTCGGGAGCGCGACCTCGCGAATCACGTCCTCGGTCACGTCGGTCGGTACCCGCGACGCCTTCTTCGGCCAGGAAATCCAGATGAACCCGTCGGGTGCGAGCAGCGGGTGCAGGCGGGCGATCGCCGATTCCAGCTCTTCGCGCGAGGTGACGAAGACGTGGACGGCATCGAGCGGCGCTTCGTGCCAGATCAAATGCTGGAGATCGAGGCCGTAATCCTCGATCTCGGCGCGCACGCTGGACGGCATCTCCTCCCACCAGACGCGCATGCCGTCCTTCAGCGACAGCTTGCGCGCCAGCGGCGTGCCCGAATAACCCGCGGTCATCCCGCTCCTCCCCCGTTTTTGACATCATACCGTCATTTTGACGGGGGCGGGAGCGGGGATCGTTCAGGCGGGGACGGCGGCCCCGACGCGGCTGCGGAGCATGTTGGCGGTGATCCAGGCGACAGGCAGGCCAACTAGCACGATATGGGCGAAGAGCTGGGTGCCGACCGACATGGGCGAGGGCGGGAAGGCGACCGGCCAGCGCAGCGGCACGACGATCAGGTTCATCGCGACATAGGTGACGAGGCCGTAGACGACGCCCCATTTCAGCGGCTGGGCGACGAGCGCGGGCAGACGCTGGGCGGCGAGGACATAGGCGGCGACCATGATCGCCATCAGGGTGAAGTGGACGCCGAGGCCGAGCGCTGCGCCCGCGGCGCCCCATTCGGTCGCGGCCGGGAAGGGGCCCGAGGCGACGAAGCGCAGCATGCCGGCCGGCGGACCGCCGCGGCTCATGGCCAGGATCGCCGCGAACAGGATGTCGAGCGTGCCGGCGACGAGCGTGCCGGCGAGGAACGGTTTCAGCATTGTGCCCCCTTCACCTGGGTTGCGGACGGGGGGCGATCCGGCGCCGCGCGGGCACTGACCGGTGGATCGCCCCGCCGTCTCAGCCTTCCACCCTGCCAGCGGGGTCAGGCGAGCGCAGCGTCCTTGCCCATGAGCGTCGGAAAAAAGCCCTCGTGCGCACGGCGAAGGTCGGCGAGGGTGACGCGGAGTTTCTGATCCGGAGCCGGCGGACGATCCTCTTCGATCGCGTTTCCACCCGTCGTCCCGATCCAGGCATAGGGAACGCCGGCAATCGTTGCGGCGTCGATCAAGGCGTGCTGCTGGGCCGAGGTGACCAGATAGCGACCCTGATCTTCACCGAAGAAGCTGGCCGTGGCCGTGCCGAAGAAAAAATCAGAATCGATCCGAAGGCCGATGTTGGATGCCAAAGCCATCTCGGTCGCAGCGACAAGCATGCCGCCATCTGAAATGTCATGGGCTGCCGTGATCAGGCCGCTTGAGATCGCTTCACGGATAAACGCCGCTGTGCGCTTCTCCCCGTCGAGATCGACTGGCGGCGGGGTACCGTCCTCGCGACCACAAACTTCGCGAAGCCAGACAGATTGGCCGAGATGCTCGCCGCGTCCGCCACCCACGACGAAGAGGTGCTCCCCTTCCGCCTTGAACGCGATCGTCGCGCTCTTCTCCCAGTCCTGCATCAGGCCGACGCCGCCGATGGCGGGGGTGGGGAGGATGGCGCTGCCGCCGCCGGTGGCCTTGGACTCGTTGTAGAGCGAGACGTTGCCGCTCACGATCGGGAAGTCCAATGCGCGGCAGGCTTCGCTCATGCCTTCGAGGCAGCCGACGATCTGGGCCATGATCTCGGGGCGCTGGGGATTGGCGAAGTTGAGGCAGTTGGTAACGGCGAGCGGCGTGGCGCCGACCGCCGAGAGGTTGCGATAGGCCTCGGCGATCGCCTGCTTGCCGCCCTCATAGGGGTCGGCATAGCAGTAGCGCGGCGTGCAATCGGTGGTCATGGCGAGCGCCTTGTCCGTGCCGTGGACACGGACCACCGCGGCATCGCCGCCCGATTTCTGGACGGTGTCGGCGCCGACCTGGCTGTCATATTGCTCCCAGATCCAGCGGCGGCTGGCGATGTCCGGCGAGGCCATGAGCTTGAGGAGATCGGCGGCGATGTCGGTGCTTTCGGGCACGTCCTCCAGCGGCTTCACGCCGGCCCAGGCCTTGTATTCTTCTCGCGACACGTGTGGCCGGTCGTAGAGTGGCGCCTCGTCGGCGAGCGGGGCGAGCGGGATGTCGCAGACCGTTTCGCCATTGAACTTGAGCACCATGCGGCCGGTGTCCGTCACCACGCCGATCACCGCGAAGTCCAGCTCCCACTTGCGGAAGATCGCTTCGGCAAAGGCCTCGCGACCGGGCTTCAGCACCATGAGCATCCGCTCCTGGCTCTCCGAGAGCATCATCTCGTAGGGCGTCATACCGGTCTCGCGCTGCGGCACGGCGTTCATGTCGAGCTCGATGCCGACGCCGCCCTTCGATGCCATCTCGACCGAAGAGGAGGTGAGGCCGGCGGCGCCCATGTCCTGGATGGCGATGATCGCGTCCGAGGCCATCAGCTCAAG